>OGLM01001756.1_pt1 | contig 21490 bp, 20 predicted proteins | sample 1572531 | NCBI WGS metagenome assembly OGLM01 (sample SAMEA2581909, study PRJEB24529) | metagenome | biome: Human gut stool | place: China | collected 2011 | reverse complement strand
TCCAGAGGCCTTAACCTCTAAGAGACGAAAGATATAATCTCACGCGTTACCACTCTTATTCGCAATTAATAATTGCGCTCTCACCGAATACGTGCATATTGCATTATATTCTGTCCACTATAACGGTTGGCTTCCGTCTACGTCTACTCTTATATCCTGCTGATATAATTTCGGGTAGCAGCTCCAAGGTGAGTTCAATAAGTTCCTTTCACTGTCTCGCACCCTCCGACAGTTCTCTGAAGCTGGTCCTTATCTAATATTCCTCTTCATTGCATTTACTTATTATCAATTATTGAAATGATAACGCATATAATTTAAAATGTCAATAGCATTTTCAATTATGTATTGCAATATTAAATGCAATATTAAATCAAATATTAAATCCAATTATGTATTACAATATTAAGTCCAGTTATATATTTGAGCTATATATTAAAATCATTTGAAGTTCTTAAGAAAACTTATATCTTCCTCTGATACTTCACCATTAGAATATCTCGCTTTCTCATAGTCATCTGTTATTCTTCGTGCTTTTGCTTCATCATCAGTTATCAGTTTGCTCGTAATCTCTTCCGGCATCATATGCGAATCAACCTTTGCACCTGCCAACTTAGACTTTGTGACAACCTTTTTGGACTTGGCATATTTCTTATAAAGCTTTCTGTACCGTATATTGGCTTTATCTTTAGTATCCTTAACCTTAACACTTTTCTTTACTTTATATTCCTTTTCCTCGTCATTATTAATATATTCCACTTCATCTTTATCATTATCTAATGACTTTCTGAACCTGGAAGCATATCTGACTATTGTCACTATTATTAATATAATCACTCCGATTATAAGGAATATTGCAACCACCTCCATAAGAGCATTACCAGCCGCATTATTAACCATAACATCCATCTCATCCTCTACTGGTTCAGGGGAAGTAGTCGTTTCTTCTATATAATCGTCCATTACTGTATCATCATCTCCACGGAGCATTAATAACAGTTTTAATATCCATTTAATAATTGCAAGCAATGCCATTCCAATCATAGAGAATATATTGCCATATCTCCCGTGATAGAATATAAGCATGCCAAATACCAGAAGCAGTCCGAACACAATCATTATAAGCACATTAATTCCCATAATTCTTCTGGCCGGGAATTCTGATTTACCTTCATTAAATACGAACACCTCATATAGCCTGCTTACCTGATTATATACGAACTGGCATAATACAAACATAACAAATAAAAATGCCTGTATTTCCATAAGCACAGAATTACCTTCAATACCTCCTAATATATAAAAGCCTATCATAAATATTCCATATGCTATATGAAGCTTCTCACTCGCATTAACAGCAATCAGCATATCATCCTTGCTCTTACCAGTTTCATCATATATATTTTCCTGAACCCGCTCATATTGCTTCTTGTTTACATATAGATTCTTTAACCTTATTGAGTGTCCAGATATTGCCGCTGCGCATATCACATAACCTGCAAACTCCAGATCTGTGTCCGCAAGCAATGCCGCTATAACAACGAACACAAGATTAATCACCATAAATAATGGATAACTTTTAATATATTTTCTTGAAAAATATGTAACTATAGCTGGAATTATTACAATAAGGCTATAATATGCCTTAGATGTGTCATTACCTGCAATTCCTATATACACTCCCGCCGCCATTGATATGTACGCAACACACAATATAAGTATTTCCGTTATGATTTTACTATTTCTTAGATGTCTTATCTGCATCTTACTCTCCATTCCCACACTGCTTATACATTCTAATCAAGCTTTTCCAGATACAGGCTTCCATTGCCTGATACAACACACGGAACAATCCATATTTTATTCTGTTGTTTAGACATAAGTCTTTCTGCTGAAAGCTTTAATTTTCCGTGCTTGTTAGCTGATATAAGAACATACACCGAATCCTGCCTTTGGTTCTTATTATTGTATTCCTGCATATTATCAAGAATAATGCTGAATTCCTGCATAGGAAGCTTCAGATCTATTCTTGCAAATGCCGTGTTGATACGTCCAAAATGTGACAGTCCGCTTCCAGCCTCTATCACTGTCTGCTCCTTAGTATCAATATCACAGCCATTAGATGTTACAGATACATTGATGCCCTTTCCTATAAGAAGCTGGGCCAGACCTGCCGCTATTGATATTGCCTGTTCAATAACATCTTCCTGCATAAGAACGCCCTCGCTTTCAAGATTAAGCAGGATACATACATTACGGCTCACTGTTTCATTATACTGATTAACCATAAGCTTTCCCGTTCTTGCACTGGCATTCCAATTAACATCCCTTATGCTGTCATAAGACTGGTAATCCCTTATTCCTGCAAATACGAACTTATCCTCTAACAGATATTTTCTTCTTTCAAGCTCACCTAAAATACTGTTATTGACCTGTAAAAGATTATTAACATTTTCTGGCTTGGGATATACTGTAATCATATGATTAACATTTTTATTATTAATCATAATATCGTTCATAAAAGCACCTGCAAATACAGTTTCAATGGCTTCTAATCTATATACACCCCTTCTGGCACACAATACATCTATCTTTCGTGTTACCCTCTGGTTAGAAAGAAGTGAAAATACATCGTTGCGGTAAGTCTTATCTGTAATTCTGGAATTATTATCCTCCTGCCCAAACACCAGATTCTTGTCTATACTGAATTTAATATTAACACAAGGCAGTGGCATTCTCTTAGCATTAGTTACTGTCTCCACCATCTTGATAGTATCACCTTTTGTAGCTGTATTGCTGGAAAATGTAACATCAACCGATAAATTCCTGCTCCAATTATCCCTGTAGGTAACCCTCAATATGTTGTATACAATAACAACACCTATAAGCATTAATATTATATTCATCTATTGCTCCATTCTTCAGTAGGCACCTCTACCTGTGATAATGCCTCATTTATTGCCTGTTCCCTGTTCTCCTTAACAACTATTCCTGTATTAAATACAAGTCTGTGTCCCCATACGCACAAAGCAAGCTCTTTAATATCTGATGGAACAACATAATTACGTCCATTAACATAAGCGTATGCTCTTGCTGCATTAACCATAGCTATTGAACCTCTTGGGCTTATTCCTATTGCAACACTTCCCATATTACGTGTAACTTCTGCAAGTTTTACGATATATTCTATAAGTGAAGGATGAATATATATATTCTTAACCTCATTCTTCATAGCTTTAATATCTTCTTTAGAACATACATTAGAAATATCTTCTATTGGATTATCCTTAAGAAAACGGTTAAGTATTGTAATCTCCTCTTCCTTATCCGGATATCCCATTTCAAGCTTCATAAGAAATCTGTCAAGCTGTGCTTCTGGAAGCGGATATGTTCCTGCTGTTTCTATTGGATTCTCTGTGGCTATTACAATAAATGGTTCATCTAACTGTAATGTATCACCATCTATAGTAACCTGATGTTCTTCCATACACTCAAGCAATGCTGACTGTGTTCTTGGTGTAGCCCTGTTAATTTCATCAGCAAGAATGATATTTGCAAATACAGGTCCTTTCTTTAATACAAAATCTTCACTTTTCTGGTTATATATATGTATTCCTGTTATATCTGATGGAAGCAGATCCGGTGTGAACTGCACTCTTCCAAAATCGCAGTCAATACTTTTTGCTAATGTCTTGGCAAGCATCGTCTTACCCATACCTGGAACATCTTCTAAAAGAATATGTCCACCTGCAAGTATGCTTGTAATTACTTTTTTTGTAACTTCCTCTTTACCAACTATAACCTTTGAAACATTATCTAATATGTCTGTTATCTGCATTTAATTACCCCGCCTTTTCTTTAAATTATATATTCTGTGCCTTACCTCATTTCACATATTAATATAGTACCAAAAAACCACAGATATATCAATAACACCTGCGGCTTTCTCACATAAAATTTTACCAAATTTTATTATACTTATGCCTGTGGTTCTTCTCCCGGAAGCTCCTGATTAACATCAATTCCTCTTGGTGCAACAGGAGTTGAGAATACTATCTGTGTACTTGTCCTTCCGAACTTCTGTAACTGTCCGATAAATGTATCAAGCTCCATTGTACTCGGAAATACAACCTTAAGAAGCATTGAATAATTACCTGTAACGCAGTTACATTCAACTACATTAGGGCAGGTTTTGATAAATGGATAGAACTCCGGCTTCTGTACAGGTGCAACTTCAAGATTAATAAATGCTGTTATATGATAGCCTAATTTAATCTGGTTAATCTTAACCCCATAGCCTTCTATTATTTCTTCTTTCTCAAGTCTTTCTATTCTTGCTGAAACTGCTGGTGATGATAAAAACACATTTTCAGCCAATGCCTTAAGTGGCATTCTCGCATTATTCTGAAGTAATGTAATTAATTTCTTATCAATTTTGTCCATAGTTGTCCTCCATTAATCTGTGGCATTGCTTTCTTAACATCAAAAAAGAGACAACCCGAGCTTTGTATGCCTGAATTGTCCCCTTTGACTTAATTTATTAATTTATATGTAATATACACCTTTTTTTATAAATTGACAACCCCTGATTTTATGTTTTTTTATAGTTTTTTATTATTTTTCTTAACTTTTTATCGTGTGTCTTCTTAATTTTTCTATTATAATGTTTGCTTTTTATACTACTTATATGGTAAAGTTCTTATTGTATGTTAATGACTATATTTAATGGAGGCACTTATGTCAGATAATAAAGATTTTAATAACAACTCTGAATATTCAACAGTAACATTATCATTAGATGATGGCACTGAGTTAGAGTGTGCAATAATCCGTACTTTCCCAGCAGGAGATAAGAACTATATTGCACTTTTACCTATTGCAGATATTGATGAAGAAGAAAGTGAAGTATACTTATACAGATTTTCTCTTAACAGCAACAACGAACCCGTTCTTGAAAATATCGAATCTGATGAAGAATACGAAATCGTATCAGATGCTTTTGACGAAGAACTTGATGCTATGGAATATGAAGAGCTCTACGAACAGGAAGACTCTGAGAACGAATAATCAACATAATGGTCATCTATCTCAGTAACAAATCTTGAAATGGTTGTATCCTTGTTATATCTGCTTTTAGCATATTCTTCGCCCTTGTCATCGCAACATACATAAGCCTTCTCTCCTCTTCTATCTCATAATCAAGCACAGCTTTATTATAAGGAATTATCCCCTCAACCACGTCCATAATAAATACCACTTTGTACTCAAGTCCTTTACAACTATGCATTGTATGAAAATGTACTGCATTATCGTTATCTTGCGGATAAGAATTTTTAGAAGCCTTTATATTCTCAACTAATACTGTATTTTTAGAATTATTCATACTTATATTATTGTTATTAATATATTCCAGCCAGTTATCTATTGTGTCAAACTGCTTTGCCATTTCTTTGAATTCTTCAATCTTATCGTAAGCTTCTGTCCTGTTAATCCTATGCGTTAATATATATTCCTTATAATATTCTTCATAACCAATACCTTTAATTATATAATTAACTGCCGCATATGGCGACATATTTTTAATTATATTCATATCAAACTGCCAGTCATTGATTATATTTATCATTTCAGCATTATTATAATAAGAAGCTCTTAGCTGTTCATAACTAAAAGGTTCTTTTATAAATGTCCTTTTTATATATCTTAATGGTTTATTGACAATCCTTAAGATATCCTCTCTTTTACAGTTTCCCTTCGACACCTTAATATATGCAAGCATATCCTTAACAGCCCAGTAATCATATATATTCTCCTGTTTCTTCTCCGAAATGCAGGGAATTCCATCATCAATAAGTCTGGAATAATATATACCATTAATACTGTTGGTTCTTGATATAACAGCAATATCTGATGGTTCAATGCCATCTTCTATCAGCTTCTTTATATTATCCGAAAGCATTTTCTTAAGACTATGTATATCTTTTGCTCCCTGTACCTGTATACATTCTCCTACCATACCTGCTGATTTGATATTTTTGTAATAGCGTAGAGAATTATTACCAATAAGGCTTCGTGCTGCTTTAACAATATTATCAGTACACCTGTAATTGACATTCAGATTTATTATTTCTGCATTACTATAATAATCTTTAAATGCAAGCATAATATCAGGCTTAGAGCCTCTAAATCCATATATACTCTGATCATCATCTCCAACAGCAAATATATTCGCACTATCCCCTGCAATCAATTTAATTGTGTCAAACTGCATTTTATTAATATCCTGAAATTCATCAATAAGAATATACTTGTATTTATCCTGCCACGCAGCTTTATAATCAGCCCTCTGTGTAAGAAGCTCATTGCACAGAACTACCATATCATCATAATCTATAAGCCTTCTTGATATAAGCATTTTCCCATATTCTTTATATATTATCCTGAATGTTTCATAGGGACAGGCTGTACTGATATACTCATCTATATTAAGACAATCATTCTTAACCTTGCTTATCTGCGATAAAATGCTGTTTACAGTTTCATTTTCATCTGAATATTCAAGTTCAAAGCTTATAAGCCTGTCCCTGATAAAATTATATTGTAAATCTCTCGTAATAATGGAATTAACTGAATAATTATATGCGTGACGCAGTATCGTAAAAAACACTGCATGGAATGTGCCAAATGTAACTGGCACATTAAGATTTCCTTCTAAAGACATAAACCTTTCTTTCATAGACACCGCCGCCGCTTTGGTAAAAGTTATAACCAGTATTGATGACGGCTTGATACTATGCTTAATAATAAGGTTATATACTCTGTTAACTATAACTGTGGTCTTTCCAGAACCTGGACCTGCAATAACAAGTGCAGGTCCATCTTTAAAATGTATTGCTCTATTCTGTGCTTCACTTAAATGTATATCTGTTCTGCTAATGATTATCCACCTTTCTTAGAAGCTCATAATCTTATCCCCTGAATCATCTGTGTTCTCAATAGATAAAATCTCAATCCAATAGCTTATATTACTATTGACGACAACTTCTACCCTATCTCCAGCCTTGTGTCCAAGTATTGCCTTGCCAAGAGGCGATTCAATACTTATAAGTCCTTCAAGAGAGTCACCTCTTACCGTTGTCACAAGCTTAATCTTCTCTGTAGAACCATCGTCCTCATATTTAACTCCAACTGTATTATTAACACCAGCCTCATCATCTGCCGACTCTTCTGATATTACCGTTGCTGTCTTAATCATTCGCTGAAGATATCTTATTCTGCTCTCATTCTGATTTTTGAACTTCTTGGCGGCATAATACTCAAAATTCTCACTTAAATCGCCCTGTGCCCTTGCTTCTTTAACATCATCAAGAGCTTTTTTCCTCACAACGTGAACCCTGTATTCGATCTCATCTTCCATTTTCTTGATGTCACTTGGAGTAAGTTCATTATTCATGATTACAACATCTCCTTAATATAAACATACCATTACTATAAAAATGCTATTCATTGCTTGTCTGTTTAACATATAAAATAGCTTTCTTTACCGGTGGAAGCATAATTACAATTATTGTAATAATTCCTTCTGCACCTATGTATGCCGCATTATATGCTAACGAATATAATACAGCACTATTAAAGAATTCCGGTGTATACACCGCAAAGAATATCCAGCCTGATAAGAATGAGAAGAAGAATCTTCCAACAATTCCTGCTATATAACCTTTAACCAACCCATTCCTGGAATTAGCAAATATTCCTGATAATCCTAATGCACCAAATGCAAAGATATAGTCAAGAAACATCTGTGGCAGGCTGATAATATATGGATTAACAATAAGCTGTAATACTCCATACGCTATTGAAGCTGTCATACCTGCACTTATTCCATACCAGTATCCTATAAGCACGATAAACAGCATACTAAAAAGTGTTACTGAACCTCCCATAGGCATCTTAAATATAGTAATAAACGAAGTTAGTGTAGCGAGTGCAATAGCCATAGCTGATGTCACAAGTCTCTTTACACTGTGTATCTTCTTATCCTTTACTATAAAACCAACAGTCAGCACAACGATGACTACTGCTATCAGCACTACATATCCCAGTGGTGTAAGATTATAACTTATACCATCCTCACTCACAATCTTTGTTGCAAGCACTTATATCGACCTCCCCAATATTAAATAATTATATATTCTTTTAGTATTATAACATATTATTAAATATATGCAATATTCCAGAATAAAAAGTAGTAGAATACGGTTTTTATTGAAGCTTGGGGTGTCAGCGGATTGTTCGGATTGCATAGCAATGTAGCAATCCAAACACCACAATAAGGGTTAAAATTCCTTTTAACCCTTACATCGTTAATATTCTATCAACTATTATAATCAATATATGATATCTTGTTTATTTATCATCTTTCTACCAGAATAATTCCCTATATGAATACTCACCTCTGTAATTGGAAGCATTGTAGTCCGGATACTTATATGGCTTGTAAGCATTTTCCATCGGCTCATCATCCTGCGTGTATATATACATATAATTATAATCCCACGTTACAATTTCATCTCTTGCATCACCTAAAAGATTAACCGCCTCCGTGCAAAGAGTTGGGTGTCCGTCATCAGGGAACTTTACAACCTGTATTCCATTACCATCTATCATTCCACCTCTCTTAACATCTGCATTAAGAAGTATGAAATCCTGTCCATCACCTGTCCAGTTAACCGGTGTAAGAAGATTACCATTAAGCTCATTCTCCATTTCCCACATATCATTGCCTTCACTGTCGTAGAAATATATAATGCCCTGATGTCCCCAGAAATTAACTACAGCCATCTCATATCCTTCTTTATCTGGACAGTAATTAGCAAGACTCACTCTCTGTGCATGTCCAATTCCGTCCTGTTTTAAAATATTACCTTCAAAGTCACAAAGAATAAAACCTTGTGTACCTGCAACACACGCAAAGAATTTTTTCCCTTTATTAGGGCCTGTTTCAAATCTTCCTGGTACAATTTCATCAATGTGGTCTACCTTAAACGGCATAGTCCACATTTTCTTTCCATTACAATCAAGCATATTATATCCAACCAGCAGTTCATCATAGCCATCACCATTAATGTCAATTGCAAATGGAAAATGTCCTGTATTCTTATCACTCTGAAAATGCCACATAACTTCAAGGTTATCATTTAACGCATATACCCTGCAATATCTGTCCTTAATAAGAATATCCCTTGGCTTATCAAGTCCTCTGAAATTGCATATCCTCATTCCATCAGGGTTAATTCTGTCAAATGCATATTCTCCATCAGGAACACCTATAATTGTGCCATCTTCTTCCATTGTTGATAATGGTGTCTTTGCTCTTTTCTTAACATTTCCTGTCTTTCCGTCAAGTATAAGTACCTCGAAATTCTTGGCAGTTATAACCTCATCGTATCCATCACCATCAATATCATATATCTGCATTGGCATATCAGCAGATATATTTCCTATCTGCATATTATCTGTAGGTTCACCATACTGCCATAATATATTACCATCTAAATCCATAGCTGTAAGACAGCTTATAGTTCCATATGCATCTCTGTTGACTCTTTTCTGACACTGGGCAAGCACCATCTGATACTCTCCATTACCAAGCAAGTGTCCAAAACGCACCTGTCTTCCTGTTCCACAGCCTTTAAGGTCTATCTTCTTAGCAAGCTTCATCTTTGGATATCTGCTCTGCGCTTCTGTGCATTTATTACTGTATTCTTCCCTCTTAGCTTTAATTCTTTCATCTGTCTTTTCATCTACATTGACATTAATGTAGCCAAATGCCGCTGGTATAGTAGCCGTAATTGCTGCCTTTCCCCCCTGTACAGCATATTCAGTATCAATATCTATATATTTAGTACCATTAACATAACACTCAACATGACTGCCGTTAACAGTTACATTTAATATATATGTATCGTCACTATTATAATCAAATGCTTTACTTTCAAGCTCCTCAACATTTTCTTTATGGCGGTAAACAAGCTTTACCTGTTTATCTTCAAACATAAATACAAGCATATTAAGCGAATTCTGTGCACAGAAACCAATACCGGCATTTCCCCACTTAGTATTAAACATTCTGACACTTGCTTCTATATCATAATTCTCCCAAAAGCGGTCTCCAGTCTCAAGAGTTGGAAAAGTTCTATGTGGCTCTGTATTATGAAGTCTCATCTGCTCCATATAATGCTTCCCACAATACTCCGTAATAACCCATGAAGCACCCTGACCATTATATCTGTAATTGCACACAGGGTCATACCATTTTCCATAATACCCTGGATATTGCACAAAATGATACTCTCCCATTGCCGAATGATTCTTATCATATGGAAACTCTCCTATTGGAAAATTCTTAAAATCTTCTTTGAGCAAATATATACTCTTCATAACAATTCCTCCATTCATCTGATAAAAGCAGCACACATTCCATTATAAGCTGCTTATCACGCTAAAATATTTAGTTGTCGTTCAAGAAACTATTGTTAATATACTACATTTCCAGCAGCAAGACAAGACATTTAATAAAAAAGATGTGGACATTTAATCATTTATCGATGTCCACATCCCACAATGAATATCAAAAAGAGAGCCTTTAGATTTCTCTAAAAGCTCTCTAAACAGCATAAATGCTAGCTTTCTATTAGAACTTACCTTCATCAGCAGCCTGCTGTACAGAAACTGTGAACCCGCTATTTATCAGGGTTAAAGCCCTATTTGTAAGTTACCTGTTACTTACACACTAATTCTTGTATTATTGTACACTGTTTTTCACATATTTAGTTACTTGCTCTTTTTAAAAGTGCATCTTGAAGAACACGTGAAAAATTAATATTATTCTTTTCTCCATATGTGTTTAACCAAGCTGGTATGGTTATATTTTTTCTTACTGTTTTATCACCATACTTTTCAGCATAAGCATCCATATCTAATACAAGCATACTTACAAAGCTTTCTGGGTCTTCAAGTTTTATATTTTCCTTCCGTAATGATGGAGCTGGAATATTATTTCCTTCTTCTAATTCACCTAGTACCCAACCACTAGCCGCATCTACTCCCATTTCAATAGCATCTACTAAGTCTTTTCCTTCTGTAACACATCCTGGAAGGTCTGGAACTTCTACTGTGTAACCTTCTTTTTCTATACAAGGTGTAAAAACTGCTGGATATACTAGTTTCATAATTAACAACCTTCTTTCTATAATCTATATTCTCTAACCATTATTATAAGCTGTGCAGGACTATTTAAGTCCTGCCTGCTTAAGTACTGAGTTAGCCGTTCGTATATCGACATCTCCTCTATGGTTAGGTATCGTTACTTTTCCTGCTTTAGTTGGATGCTTATACTGCATATGCGAACCAACTTGCTTAACGAGATACCAACCGTCATTTCTTATAAGCTTATCAAGCTCTCTGACAGTCATCAACTCATCTCCTTCCTTGGTATCTTATCTATAATTATATTATACACATTATACGCATAATGTCAATATTTTATGCGCATAATGCGTGTGTTTTTATATGCCAGCAGGGAACTGATAGAAACAGAAATGGATGAGTAGGAGTTTCTACCTTATTTTATAGAATTCTTATCACATTATAATATTAAACTCTTTCAATGTTACGGATATTAATTGCACTTGTTACTGTATTACCAATACCAATTACTGCACGATCACCATTAATCTGAATAACATCATATTCATCATAGTAAAGGTTAAATGCTCGGTCAGTGTCATAATCGACATTAAGAATAACTCTTACTTTATCACCAACTTTTATATCTGCATTATCGCAGCCTTCATCATTTGAATTGTCGCTTGATATAATACAGCAATCGTTGACCCAACCTGTTCCATTATTTATTAAGTAAGGATTGACCGCCCAAGGAATAACCCTTGTAATTGTTCCACTATTAAATCCCTCTGATGGTGTAAGTCCGGATTCTGATGTTGATGAAGCATATATTGTATTATACTCAACGCAATCTCCAATCTGATACTGTAACTGCTCTGTATCAACTACATCAGTTTCAGCATTATTATCTGAGATTGAATTATCATTGCCATCAATGTCATCTCTGTGATCATATTCATTTGCTTTTATAAGTCTGTCAAAGACGTCATCACGCATAATGTCAAAATCTACCCTTGTCCCATCATTAAGATAATAATCACTGCTTTCCTGTGATATAGCAAATTTATCTTCACATATCTTTCCATCATTATTCCAATGAGCTTCCCAGATGAGGGCGCCGTGCTCTATAAGTTCATCTACATTCATATATTCATTGAGCCAGCTGTGGCTTGCATATATTCCCTTAGCTGTTATATCTTCTAATGCATCAAGCCATTTGACAGCAAGTTCCTGTGTATAATGATAATCAATATTGTGTGAAGCTTTATAACCATCTGCATCCTCTATATCAAGGTATAACCCCATTGTTGGATTGCATTTATTATACCATCTCCTGATATGCGCCGCTTCGCTTAATGCTTCATCTTCGTTGCAAGCATACTGATATAAATACAATGCGTATGGAATACCTCTCTTTTCGCATTCATCAATATATGTCTGTGCCATAGAATCACACTGTCCGCACTCGCTGTCATCCTTGCTTAAGTCGCTGCCATAGGCACAGCGGATTATAACAAAATCAAAATTCTCCTTAATGTAATCAAAATCAAGATTCCCCTGATGTCTGCTTATGTCTATTCCTCTTTTCATAGTCTTATTTCTCACTTTCTTTTATATATTTCCGCTATGTGCACATAAAAATAGCACACATAGCGATTACTACATGTGCTCATTAGTTAATATATGTTTTATTGTTACTTACCTCTGGTACTGCCTTGTCCTCTGCAAGCTCATCATCATCTGGCAGTTCATCAGTATACTTGCTAAGAAACGTCTTAACATATAGCCACAATTTTTTAACAGGTAAACCGCATAATGCCATATTTTTTAATATACTTACAGTTTCATATGCTATATAGAGCAATGCAATAAATCCTGAGATTCCGATACTATTTCCGATATGCTGTCTTATTTCCTCCGGTAGGAATCCAATCATATTAAAACCTGTTATGTAATCTACAATTACAAGTAGCATTATTGATATAACCATTGCACACTTTCTTATTGCGCCATCGATGCCAAAGCAGCTGTTAAACTTGTGTTCTTTAACTGATCTTAATACTCCAAATATCGTATCAATAATTACTGCTATAATAACCAACTGAATCAACTTATTATGTGCGGCCGCTATATATATTTCTCTCATTGTCATCATAACTACTTATCCTCCTTGGTTTCTTCTGTTGTCTGCTTTGAATCATTTGCTTTTGCCGTTTCCTCTTTCTCTACGTATGCAGTTCTAACAAGCTCATCAAACTTATTATCAAATGCTGTGATCTCTTCATCATAAGCTGCCTTATCTGCGTAATACACAGACGAACTCTGAATAGTCTTTGTAATGCTAATTCCTCCATCTTCTGATAATGAAGAATTGCAATACATAACCTGCTTGCTGTCTGTTCCTGTACCGGTTTTGATTGTGCCCGACAGGATAATTTTCTTTGTCATTTCTAACATGTCTTTGTCCTCCTTGGATATAAAAATGAGTTTGAATTTACTTTACTTGATACTTAAATAAAATAAGTGAAATTGTAATATGTTTGTCCTTGATTTACTTTAATTTCCGTTTTGCTATAAATCTGCAATGCACCAGCAGGCGTTAATTGTCCGTACGCCACGAATGCTTCTGGGTTATATACTGCAACAGGAAATTTTATAACTTTACTCGGTCTGTAATTTTCGGGAAAAGTTGCAACCGTTGTCCAATTGCCACCCCTAATTGCTACAGTATTAATTAAACTAGCCGGCATTATATTTATTAGGGCTAAAGCAGGTGCGTATGTTATGATAGCATTTTCGCACGTTGTTGTTATATTGCCGCTTAACTCTCTTATCATATCATTATTATTCTTAATTCCATCCTCAAGATGATTCAGCCTTGCAGCACTCCAGGGAGTACTTCCACTTGGTCCATTTTTCCATATCTGTTTAACATATTCTATAAAATTCATAACTGTCTCCTTTCTACTAAAAAAGGACATCCGAAGATGCCCTTAATTGTTATGGTGTTCCGCTTGCCCAATAGGCTGTTCCACTTGAATCATAAGTAACTAAGTTACCATCGGATTGAAATGATACTCTTTGCCCATTTGGGTTGTAAATATTAATATTATTCCCATCGCTTTCAATCCTACAAGTTGAATTGCCGTTTTTAGTAAATTCTATTCTGTCTGGATATATAATGGTCTTGGTTTCCGCTGTCGAATTTGTGTCACCAAAAGTTACAACAACCTTTTCAGTTTTTAATCCGTCAATTCCTAAATACGTGTGCCTTAAATATCCCCACATATCTGTGGCTGAAATATCTATTATTCTACTAGCATTGCTCGGATCTATTTTAGCCGTAATTGAACTTGCTTTAGCGATAGGTGAAGTTGAGGTATTGAATTCTTCAAGTCCTGCCATCAGACGTTTAATTTTTACAAAATCTATCAAATCAATCGCACCATCGCCATTAAAATCATATAAACTCTTGTCTAAGCTACCAGTTGAATTGTTGTTTATTGCTGTCCTTACTGCATTTAACTGTTTAATGTTTGGCGGTATATATCCGTTCTTAGTAGTGTGCAATGAACTGCTTATGCTCCAGCCAGCCACACTTCCTAGTGTTGCACGAATAGTTCCCCCAATATCTGCATTTTTTGCATATAAATAGCCTGTTGGCGATAAATAGTAGTTTGGTTGCTTGCTATATCCTTCTGTTTTAGTTCCAGGAATGACTGACATAACATAAGGCGTTATATCGTCCGGAACTCTTAAGTCAATCATATATAACTTATTATCATCTGGACTATATACTGTTCCCAACTTACTTTCGCTTATACTCCAACTTCCAATTTTGCCAAAGTCTGCAATAAAATTATGACAGACAATATCGCCTGCCTCTGAAATTGTTGTATTTGTGGAAGTGAGAGAAAACGAGTCACCACTAATACTGACTTTTTTATTTCCCTTAATATTGATTGAGCCTTTAGCACTAAGAGTTATATCGTCTGCAATAGCTTCTATAGCACTCTTAAGCTCACCTGTTGTTGGGTCTTTCTTAATGTATGCTTCAAGGCTTGCAGATGTAGCATAATCCCCCAGCTTGGCAGTTACTGCCGCCGATATACTTGTTTTCCCAGGTGAAATAGCCTGGATAATATCTGCAGTTGTCGAATACGTTTTAAGAACATTATCAGTATAATTATTAGCCCCAGATGTTGCTGCATTGGCTGCATCATCAGCATACTTCTGTGTTGCATAAGTCGCCTGCAGTGAAGAGCTTATTGTTGATTTATCATCCTTAATCTCCTGAACGATTCTGCTAATCATCTGAGTAGTTGTTGAATAATTATCTCTGATATCAACCTTAACCTTGCTTACCTCTGACGTAATTCCATCAATAGCAACCTGAAAAGCTGTATGCTTATTAAGCATATAAGCTGTCTCACTTGAAGATATTTCCGTCCAGCCGTATTTGCCATTCGACTGTCTGAGGAACTTCCAATACCTGCCTGCACTTTTCATACAAGCAATAGCTCCAGCGTGCTTAGCATACTCTTCCTGTGTGTACTGCCACGTATCTGTTTCAAGAGGATACCAGTCTTCTGCCGGATATACCGGCACAAAGAATTCTGTTGCCGGATAATTGTCCAAGTTAGGAGCCCCTGTAACATCATATATCTCAAATGTACCGCTTAGCTGCTTAGTAACGTCAGACATATCTATCTTAAAGCTGTCTAATGTTGTCTTAACATCATTAAACTTGCTTTTTACAGAATTGCCTTCCTCATCAATATCCGTCCACCATAACTTATGCTCTATGAATGTCTTAGACTGCAGCATAGTAGAACCCCATGCCTCAGAACCACCGCTAACATAATTATTAATAGTCTTAAATGTACTCTCCAATGTCTGATCTGTAGCATCTACGTGTATCTTACTTGCATTAAAAGTATTGCTCTTATCTGCATTCATAACACTAAATACACTATCTATATCCAGCTTCTTTCCGGATATTGCGGCATTATCAGATACCATATCATTTCTGATAATTGCTTTCTTAATTCCGGATTCCTGAATACCATAAAGCGGGTCAAACATCAGATTTCCATTTTTATCCCAAATGTAAATGTTATAATCACCGGCTGCATCTTTACCAAGCTGGATCCGTACCCGGTCCTTATCTCTTATCTGAATAGTATTATCCTTCCAGATAGACTTGCCATCCTCACTATGCACATTCATTACTGTTGTGTTAATATCTATACCAGTAAGCTTATCAAATGCCAGTTCTTTAATCATTGCACTTGTTATCTGCGCATCACCAATTACAGATGCAACCGAATTCGCAAAATCCGTTGTTATAGTTGTGCCTGTGGCAGAACCGAATAAAAGTGTATTCACCTTTTCTACATTAACATTCAAATCCTTAATGCTTGCTTTTACCGCTTCAAAGTCAACTGCCTTTAAATCATCAAACTCACCACTAAGCGATTTAAGACTCTCAATCGTTGCATATGTAATCTCTGCCACGTTCGACTTAAGGTAATTGTTCCGGATATTCTCTAAGTCATTGTTAATAGATACTATCGTTTCTGCCTGTACCGTATTAGCCTTAACCCAGTCAGCATCAACTTTCTTTGCTATTAATTCCTTTGCCAATATCAAATCAGAATATATTCTCTCATTCTGTTGTGTTGTCGGTCCTTTGAAGTCCATTTCGGTCTCTACTTCTGTCTTTCCATAAGATGTAACAGTCATAGCCATACCGCCATCATATTCCTGTACCAAATTCATAACCGGTATTTTATATTTACCAGTGCCGTCATTGGCAGTTATAACATCCCACGGATCCAGACGTATGTCTCCAAGTGTCTTTAATGAAGCTCCTCTATAAGCAAACCCTTTAATACCCTGATATATCTGGCTTAATCTGTCTGCTGTCATAAACGGATTTGAAAATGTTATCCCAAGCTCTCCGCCACCCTGCGTTAATTCAGTCTGACTATCGACATTACAGTTTAAATAATCCAAATGAAAATCACTTTCATTGTGTTCAAGTGATATAATTCTTGCTTTACCTACTGAATATTCACATTCTTCATACCACTTAATAACAATAGTTCCAGTTCTGTCTACACAGGCAAATCCCCCCTTTAACGAAGCTATATAGCCTATCATTTCCCTGTATGTATATCCTACGGGCTTAGTCTGTATCATTATGTCATCCAGACTACTTACGTCTGCTGGAACACCACAGCTTGTACTTATCTCACTTAAAACCGAAGCAGCACTTGCTGGATATATCAGATTGGATATATATAGTCCTGTAGTCTTCATCATTCTGTCATATGCTGTAAATGTCGTTGTTGCCTGATCACTTTGTGGGCGCTCTGCTGTAAAAAAGCCAAGTGGAATATATTCATACTTTCCACTTGGCAGCTTTAAGCCTATCTCTACTGGTATCTCTGTATTTTCAAATAATTCGTCTATCTTTTTAATAGTAATTTCTATCTTTGCAGATACAGCCGCTCCTAGCTGTAAAGCTTCATCAGCCGTACTTGATGTTTCATAGCTCAATTTTTTGAACTTGGAATTAAACCACCGGCCATTAATCTTAAGCCTTGCCTCAAAAGTCCTTGATGGACTTCTTATTGTTTCTTTAAAAGCTTCTGTTACGTTGTTATACATATGTTTACTCCTGTATCATAAACTCTATTGCTGTAATATCTTCTAATGTAGTTCCATCATATCCCTCTGCATCACATTCATTAACATCTTCCAGCTTAATCATATGCACATCAAGTTCTGTTTCAATGTTATACATATCATCAATTTCTTTAATCACCTCCTGCTCCTTGTCTTCTGCAAACTTGTAAGAGCCATCTTCTACGACTGCATTTCCATTTTCATCCTTTAAAGCATTTTCCTTTAATAATCGTGTTCTTTCAGCGTTATATACCTCTAATTCTGCCAATAACGCTTTAAGATTTTTAGCAATTGCATAATTGACCTTAACTGGCCAATGTTTCTTTGAATTCTGTAACTTCTGTAATTCTGCTGCACATCTGTCTATCTGTTTGATTGTAAATTTCATATTATAAATCTCCTTTATTGTTGAATAATAGATACACTTGCACTTCTGTAATAGAAAATACCATCATCAAGCTCCCCTATTACTTCCTTGCTTAGTGTACCTCTGTAACTTGTTATTGTTATATCCTGTCCATCATCATGAAATGTTATTGGGAAGAATCCGGCAACAAGCTTATTCTTAATAAGAACCAGCTCATCTTCCTGAAGAACTCCCCAGGATATAGATAAGGTCTTCTTTTCAGCAACTACATCACCTAACATTGTTCCGTCAAGTGCTCGTCCTGTTGAAGAAGACCATATTATCTCATCATCCACTTTGATGGACACTGGAGCCGGAAGCTCCTGATTGTCGCATCTTAGTATCAATTCATCACATCCTTGTTAAGTTATAATCTCACATTTTCCTGTCTGCTTTGTATGCTCGTTAATCTTATCAACTACATACTTCTTAAGGCTCTTTCCATCTAGCTGTATATCAAGATCTAATGTTTCCAGTATCTTAAGGATCTGCTTAAGAATACCTATAGCTTCGGCTAACAGTTCAGCACTGGATGCCATAGCTGCTGCCTTCTGTGCCATATCGATAAGCTTATCCTCTGGTGCTACAACTTCTCCCTGGTGTTTATTATCACCAATCATTGCAAGCTGTGGTGTGTTTGGCTTTACATATCCACCTTGTGCAAGGTATGGAACATTGCCAAAACCAACTTCCGGTAAATCAAACCCGAAATGGTCACCACCTATAACTGGTACCCAGTCAGGCACATCAAAACTCAAACTATTTACCTTACGAACCATCCAGTTAATTCCACTTTCTAATCCGTCAAGCATACCATTTATAAGTCCGATTACCATATTAATAGGACCCTTTGCAATATCGCCTATTGTTGAGAATATATCGCTAAATGTATTAACAATATCATTCCACGCATCTGACCAGTTTCCGCTAAAGACATCTTTCACGAATACCAATACATCATCAAAGACTGATAATACATCCTTGATAATATCTATTACATTTCCAAACTTTTCCGTTGCAATATCTGATATCCAGTCCATTACTGGTGCTAATTTAGGGATAACATTTTCTACAATCCAGTCAATAACCGGTTTCAATATATTCTCCCACAATACTTTAATAACATCTGCAACATGACCTATAATGTCAATTATTTTTGTCATCAAAGGTTCAATGTGTGAACCCCATATTTCTTTTAGTTTGTCAGCTATGTTGTTAAGTACCGGAACAAAATATGTATTATATACATCTAACAGCTTGCCAAATGTATCGCTAAGACCTGTTTTTACAGTGTCAAATAATGGTGAGATATGCTCATCATACATCTGTACAGCTTTATTACAGGTTTCTTCAATCACAGCCGTTATCTCATCTAATACATTCCTAATAGGTTCCAGCGTTGATTCAAATGCCTGCTTGATTTTATCCGTATTTTCGACAACCGGGTCCACAAACGTTGAAATCAAATCTGCCACGAATTGGTTACATAGAGACACTATTGTTATAAATGGATTAACAAAAATACCTATCAAATCAGCAGATATTCCCTGTGCTGCATCACCTCTGAATATTTCAGATATTTGCGAAAGGAACTCCGAAAAATCACCAATCTTATTCCACAATACAGCCCTTGCATCAAACATTTCAGATAATCTTATCTTAATAAAATCCTTATTAGATGATAAATATTTATCTATTCCACCTAACAGATTCTCACTTATCGAAGTACCAATATTCACAAAAGAGCCTGTTATCCTGCCAGCATTCATTACTATGCTGGCAAAGTAATTCTTCGCAGAATCAACTACATTTCTATCTGTAAATATATCTATAAGACTATCTTTAATGCTTAAAAGCAGTTTCCGCTGTCTCTTGATGCTTTTCTCAAAGTCAGTACCTAAACCTTTTTTAAAGCCTTCCTTGAATGTTGCAGCAATATCTTCTATTATCTGCTTGAACTTATTAAGTTCATCTCCTGCTTTTCCAATTTCATTAGATACATTAGTACCCATTCCGGATACTGAACCCGATGCTGTGCCAGTACCTGATGAACCAGACGAACTGCTATCATCCGTTGGCTCTGTCAGCTTATTTATCTGGTCAAAGCCTGCAAGGGACTTCTCAATATCCTTTGCTGTCTTCTTAGCTGCATCTCCTATTCCACTTACATTATCTGCAGCACCTCCAGCATCATCTCCTATGCCTGCTATATCAGCACTTATACTTCCCATAGAGGATGATATATCGGCACCTGTAAGCATCTGCACGAAACTAGCAAATCCATCTGCCACTTTCTGCAGTCCTGCAAGCAGACTATTAAATCCACGCAGAATAGGTGTAAACAATGCTATGAAGCCTTTACCAAGATTAGCCTTTAACTGCTGAAACCTTAATGTAAGTATTCTTGTCTGATTCGCCCAGGAATCCTGTGTCTTAACAAAATCTCCTGTGGCATTGGACAAAGCACTTGTAACGTACTGATAACGCAGCATTACTTTTTCCTGCTCTGTCATCTTGGCTGTAGTTTTACCGAAGCCGTTATTAAGTGCATACTGGTCTAAGTTAGTCTGAGTCATAATCACACCCAAGTCCTTGAGCGTTTCAGTCTCACCAGTCCAGATAGATTTCAGCTTTGTATATGCTTCGTCCGTTCCAAGATTATAAAATGATGCAACATCACCGGTTAATCCTGTAACATTTTCAGCCATATCCAATGCCGCCTTACCTGTAATACCCATAGCATTACTCATCTGGCCAAACACACCCATGTACTTCTTAGCCGATAATTCCGATAATCCAAAGTTAGTCATAGCATTGGAAGCCCACTGGTCTGCCTGCCAGCTTAAGTCCTTAAATGCTGTATCTACGACATTCTGTACTTCTGTTACATTAGAACCTACTTCTATGCAATCTTTCGTAAACTTAGTAACTGCAGCTATACTTAGTCCTGCAGCTATCTTCTTACCAAAACCACTAAATATTCTTGTAGCTTGCTTAGCCGCCTTATTGGAAGCTCCTGTAAGCTGGTTAATTATCTGTGAACTATCTATACCAAGCTCCAGAGCTATCTGTCCTACTGTATCTGACATTCCCCCTCCTTTCCGGCACGAAAAAAGACTGCCTACTTCTTTGAGTAAGCAGCCTTAAAATCTCGTTGTAATCGTGTCCAATATTCTATATACTGTGGTGTTCCCACCATTTTCC
>OGLM01001736.1_pt1 | contig 21638 bp, 15 predicted proteins | sample 1572531 | NCBI WGS metagenome assembly OGLM01 (sample SAMEA2581909, study PRJEB24529) | metagenome | biome: Human gut stool | place: China | collected 2011 | reverse complement strand
GGGACGTCACCGCGGAGCGGGGCTCGGCGGCGGTCACGACGAGCGCGAGCAGACGCTCAACCAGCTGCTCGTCGAAATGGACGGCTTCGGTACGAATCAGGGCGTCGTCGTCATGGCGGCGACGAACCGCGCCGACATCCTCGACCCCGCGCTGCTGCGCCCGGGCCGCTTCGACCGTCAGGTCTACGTGGGGCTTCCCGACATCCGCGGCCGCGAGGAGATCCTGAAGATCCATGTCAAGAATAAGCCCCTTGCCGAGGATGTGGACCTCTCCACCGTCGCCAAGGGAACGCCCGGCTTCACGGGCGCGGACCTCGAGAACCTCTCGAACGAGGCGGCGCTGCTCGCCGCGCGCCGCGGCAGCAAGCTCATCACGATGTCCGACTTCTCCGAGGCGGAGATCAAGGTCATCGCAGGTCCCGAGAAGAAGAGCCGCGTCGTCAGCGAGCACGAGCGCAAGCTGACCGCCTATCACGAGGCCGGTCACGCCATCGTGATGCACGCCCTGCCCACGCACGATCCCGTGCACCAAATCACGATCGTCCCGCGCGGCGGCGCGGGCGGCATGACGATCTCGCTGCCGACGGAGGATCGCTCGTATCAGTCCAAGCGCTATATGGAAGAGCAGATCGTGTCGCTGCTCGGCGGCCGCGTTGCCGAAAAGCTGATGCTCGGCGACATTTCGACCGGCGCCTCGAACGACATCCAGCGCGCCTCGCAGATCGCGCGCAAGATGGTCTCGGTGTACGGCATGAGCGACAGGCTTGGCTCGATCTCGTTTGAATCCGGCCACGATGAAATTTTCATCGGCCGCTCGATGGCGCAGGCCAAGCCGTATTCCGAGCAGGTCGCCGCACAGATCGACGAGGAGGTCAAGTCCATCGTCGACGCGGCCTACGAGCGCTGCGAGGACATCCTCTCGCGCGATCAGAAGCACCTCATCGCCGTGGCGGAATTCCTGCTTGCGCACGAGACGATGAGCGCTGAGGAATTCGAGGCCGTCTTCACCGACGAAGCCGCCGGCCATGACAAAATCTAATCCTGCTATGAATAAAATATCTCATCAGCAAGCCGCTGGTGAGATATTTTTTCGCATTTTCGCATGAATTCCTGCATTTTCAGTGCTTTTCCCCCTTGCCAATTCGGTTTCTTCTGCTATAATGGGGCACTAGTCATTCCATTTACATGAAAGAAAAGAGAGAATCGAACATGAAAAAAAGCAGTAGTTTCAGCGGTTCGCTCGGCTTTGTGCTGGCTGCGGCGGGCAGCGCGGTGGGCGTCGGCAATATCTGGCGCTTCCCCTATCTCTGTGCCAAGGACGGCGGCGGACTGTTCCTGCTCGTCTATCTGGTGCTGGTGCTGACATTCGGCTTCACCCTGCTGACGACTGACGTAGCCATTGGCCGCCGCACGAAGCAGAACGCCCTCAATGCCTTTGCAACGCTCAACAAGAAGTGGAAGTTTTTGGGTTACCTCACCTTCCTCGTCCCCACGCTCATCATGACGTATTACTCCGTCATCGGCGGCTGGATCACGAAGTATTTTACCCTCTACCTCGTCTCAAGCGGCGATGCCGCCGCGCAGGACGGGTTCTTCACCTCGTTCATCACCTCCCCCGTCTCGCCCATCGTCTTCATGCTGATCTTTTTGGCGCTGACGGCGTGGGTCGTGTACTGCGGCGTGGAAAAGGGCATTGAAAAATACTCCCGCTACATCATGCCGGGTCTGCTCCTTCTCATCATCGGCATCGCCATCTTCTCGCTCACGCTCTCTTACACCGACGAGAGCGGCATGACGCGCACGGGTATCGAAGGATTGCTCGTCTACATTAAGCCCGACTTCACGGGCCTGACCGTCCAGCGCTTTTTGAACATCGCGCTCGACGCGATGAGTCAGCTCTTCTTCTCGCTCAGTGTCAGCATGGGCATCATGATCACCTACGGCAGCTACGTCAAGGACGACGTCGACCTCAACAAGGCCAACAACCAGATCGAAATTTTCGACACGGGCGTCGCGTTCCTCGCGGGCCTCATGATCATCCCCGCCGTCTATGTCTTTCTCGGCACCGACGGCATGGCCAGCGGCCCGAGCCTGACGTTCATCAGCCTGCCGAAGGTCTTCGCCGCGATGGGCGGCGTGGGCCGCGTCATCGGCGCGGTGTTCTTCCTCGCGCTCGGCTTCGCCGCGCTGACGAGCTGCGTGTCCGTCATGGAGACGCTTGTCGCCAACTGCATGGAGATTTTCCACAAGTCGCGCAAGGAGATGTGCGCCGCCGTGGGCGTCTACTCGCTCGTCACCGCCGTGCTCATCTGCCTTGGCTACAACGCGCTCTACTTCGAGCTCCCGCTGCCCAACGGCTCGACCGCGCAGCTGCTCGACGTGATGGACTACATCAGCAACAGTTTCCTCATGCCCTTCATCAGCCTGCTGACGAGCATTTTGGTCGGCTGGGTTGTGGGGCCGAAGTGGATCATCGCCGAGGTCGAGAAAAACGGCGAGCACTTTGGCAGGGCAAAGCTCTACAGCGTGATGATGAAGTATGTCGTGCCCGTTGTCATGCTCATTCTGTTTTTGACCTCCACGGGGCTCGGCAGCCTGATCTTCGGCGGCAGGTAAGAAATTTTGGCAAAAAAGGGAACGCTTGCGCGTTCCCTTTTCTTTTGCTCTCCCGCCTTTTTCTCCGTTCAAAGTGCGCAAAATATGTTTTTCCGCCGCGCGGTTTTTTGTCAAAGCGCAAATTTCTTTTTCCCTGCTTGACAAAGCGGGGGCGGGCGATTATAGTAGCATCATTAAATCTCATAGTTCACAAATACCATGACGGGGAAAAATTCGTCCTACAGACGCTTCAGAGAGTTGCCGGTCGCTGCGAGGCAATGCAGAGCGGGATGATGTCACTGGCCCCTGAGTAGCTCCGCTGAGACGATTTTCGTTTAGGCGCAGCCGGATCTCCTCACCGTTACCAACGAGGCGCATTCGCTTGATTTTAAGCCGATGCAGAAAGCGGGCATATTTTATGCCAACAAGAGTGGTACCGCGGAAGTTTTGAGCTTTCGTCTCTTCAAGGGAAGAGACGGAGGCTTTTTTTGTTGCTATGCGAGAGAAAAAAGAGCAGGAGGAACACCCCATGAAACGCATTAAAATTTTTGACACGACCCTGAGAGACGGCGAGCAGTCCCCCGGCTGCAGCATGAATCTGACGGAAAAGATCGAAATGGCCCGCCAACTTGAAAAGCTGGGCGTCGACGTGATCGAGGCGGGCTTCGCCATCGCGTCTCCGATGGACCACAAGAGCGTGCAGGCCATCGCCGCCGCGGTGACGAACTGCACGGTCGCCTCGCTCGCGCGCTGCGCCAAGGGCGATATCGACGCGGCGTGGGACGCCGTGAAGGAGGCCAACCACCCCCGCATCCACGTCTTCCTTGCGACGAGCGACATCCACATGGAGTACAAGCTCAAGATGACGCGCGAGCAGGTCATCGACCGCATCCGCGAGATGGTCGCCTACGCCAAGAGCTATTGCGATGACATCGAGTTTTCCGCCGAGGACGCCTCCCGCTCCGACTGGTCGTTTCTGGCCCAGTGCTACTCCACTGCCGTCGCCGCGGGCGCGACGACGCTGAACGTACCCGATACCGTCGGCTACTCCACGCCGCAGGAGATGTATGACCTCATCACCTACCTGCGTGAAAACATCGAGGGCGTCGAGCATGTCGACATCTCCGTCCACTGCCACAACGACCTCGGCATGGCGGTCGCGAATTCGCTCGAATGCGTCCGCGCGGGCGCGACGCAGGTCGAATGCACGGTCAACGGCATCGGCGAGCGCGCGGGCAACGCGAGCCTCGAGGAGATCGTCATGGCGCTGCGCACGAGAAAGGACTTCTACGACGCCGAGACCGGCGTGAACACCAAGCAGATCTACCGCTCGAGCAAGCTGCTGAGCAACATCACGGGCGTGCCCATCCCGCCGAGCAAGGCCATCGTCGGCGCGAACGCCTTCGCGCACGAGTCGGGCATCCATCAGCACGGCGTCATTGCCAATGCAAGAACGTACGAGATCATGAACTCCACCGACGTCGGCATCCCGCAGAACACGATGGTGCTCGGCAAGCACTCCGGCAAGCACGCGCTGCGTGAAAAGCTCGAATCCATGGGCTACGAATTGAGCGACGAGGAGCTTGAAAGCGTGTTCACCCGCTTCAAGGATCTCGCCGACAAGAAAAAGAGCATCACGAGCAGCGACATTGAGGCGCTCGTGCTCCACCGTCAGGCCGCGGCGCAGGGCAGCTGCCAGCTCGTGAGTCATGTGGTCAACACGGGCCACGGCGTGCCGAACATCTCGTGCATCAAGCTCCAGCGCGGCGACGAGCAGATCGAAGACGTCGCCATCGGCACAGGCCCGCTGGACGCCTCGTTCAAGGCCATCAACCGCATGCTCCAAATGGACGTGAAGCTCGAGAGCTTCAGCCTGAACGCCGTCACGGACGGCGAGGACGCCATCGGCGAGGCCGTGGTCAAGGTCTCCGGCCCCGACGGGCGCTCGTACACCGGCTCGGGCCTCTCGACCGATATCATCGAATCGTCGATCCGCGCCTACGTCAACGGCATCAACAAGATCATGGAATCCGGCAACTGAAAGGAGAAACGCGACATGGGCATGACAATGACGCAGAAAATTCTCGCCAAGCACGCAGGACTTGAGAGCGTGCGCGCGGGCCAGCTCATCCAGGCAAAGCTCGACCTCGTCCTCGGCAACGACATCACGACCCCCGTGGCCATCAACGAGTTTGAGTCCGCGGGCTTTGAAAAGGTCTTCGACAAGAGCCGCATTGCGATGGTGATGGATCACTTCGCACCGAACAAGGACATCAAGTCCGCCACGCAGTGCAAGCAGTGCCGCACCTTTGCCCGCCGCTTCGACATCGACCACTTCTACGATGTCGGCACGATGGGCATCGAGCACGCGCTGCTGCCCGAGCAGGGGCTTGTCGCCCCGGGCGAGGCCGTGATCGGCGCGGACTCTCACACCTGCACCTACGGCGCGCTCGGCGCATTCTCCACCGGCGTCGGCTCGACCGACATGGGCGCGGCCATGGCCGCGGGCGAGACGTGGTTCAAGGTCCCGTCCGCCATCAAGGTGAATCTCACCGGCAAGCTCCGCCCGTTTGTCTCCGGCAAGGACGTCATCCTGACGCTCATCGGCATGATCGGCGTGGACGGCGCACGCTACCAGTCCATCGAATTTTCCGGCGAGGGCGTCAAGAACCTCACGATTTACGACCGCCTGACGATCTGCAACATGGCCATCGAGGCGGGCGGCAAAAACGGCATCTTCCCCGTCGACGACGTGACGCGCGCCTATGTTGAGGGCCGCGTGGACCGCCCCTGGACAGCGTTCGAGGCCGACCCCGATGCAGAATACGAGCGCGTCATCGACATCGACCTTGGCAAGGTCGACTGCACGGTCGCCTGGCCGCATCTGCCCGAAAACGCGCACAGCGCGCGCGAGGGCAGCGACATCGCCATCGACCAGATCGTCATCGGCTCGTGCACGAACGGCCAGCTCCCTGACATGGCCGCCGCCGCCGCGATCTTAAAGGGGCATCATCTGGCCCCGAACGTCCGCGGCATCATCATCCCCGCCACGCAGGAAGTTTACCGCGCCTGCATGCACGAGGGCTACACCGATATTTTCCTCGACGCGGGCTGCATCGTCTCCACGCCCACATGCGGGCCGTGCCTCGGCGGCTATATGGGCATTCTCGCCGCCGGCGAGCGCTGCGTTTCCACCACCAACCGCAACTTTGTCGGCCGCATGGGCCACGTCGACAGCGAGGTCTACCTCGCCTCTCCGGCTGTCGCCGCGGCGTCTGGTATTACCGGCCACATTTCTCATCCGGAGGAGGTCATGAACAAATGAATGCACACGGCATTGTCCATAAGTATGGGGATCACGTCGATACGGACGTCATCATCCCCGCGCGCTATCTGAACACCCAGAGCCACAAGGAGCTCGCCTCCCACTGCATGGAGGACATCGACAAGGACTTCATCCACCGCGTCAAAGACGGCGACATCATGGTCGCGGGCGTAAACTTCGGCTGCGGCTCGTCGCGCGAGCACGCGCCCGTCGCCATCAAGGCGAGCGGCATCTCCTGCGTCATCGCGGCGAATTTCGCCCGCATCTTCTACCGCAACGCTATCAACATCGGCCTCGCCATTTTGGAGTGCCCCGCCGCGAGCGCGGAGATCGAAAACGGCGACGAGGTAACAGTCGACTTCGACACCGGCGTCATCACAGACGTGACAAAGGGCACGACGTATCAGGCCGAGCCCTTCCCGCCGTTTATCAAGGACATGATCGCGCGCGGCGGCCTGATGGCCTCGCTCAAGGCAAAGGAGGCGGCGAAATGAACAAGACCATTGCCATCATCAAGGGCGACGGCATCGGCCCCGAGATCGTCACCGAGGCCATGGGCGTTTTAGACGCCGTGGCCGCGAAGTTTGGCCACACCTTCACCTACGTCGACGCGCCGATGGGCGGCAACGCCATCGATAAATTCGGCGTGCCGCTGCCGGATTCGAGTTTATCGACCTGCCGCAACGCGGACAGCGTGCTGCTCGGTGCGGTCGGCGGCCCGAAGTGGGACGACCAGCCCGCCGCCAACCGTCCCGAGCGCGGTCTGCTCAAGCTGCGCGAGGGCATGGGTCTCTACACGAACGTGCGCCCCGCCAAGATGTTCTCCGAGCTCTCCGCCGCCTGCCCGCTGCGCGCCGACATCGCGGAAGGCGGCATCGACCTCGTCGTCGTGCGCGAGCTCATCGGCGGCGTGTACTTCGGCGAGCACCGCACGGAAGAGGCGAACGGCGAGCAGAAAGCCACCGACATCATGGCCTACTCCGAGCACGAGATCAAGCGTGTCGCGCGCGTCGCGTTCGAGACCGCGCGCAAGCGCCGCAAGCGCGTCACCTCCATCGACAAGGCCAACGTGCTCGACACCTCGCGTCTCTGGCGCAAGACGGTCACAGAGGTCGCGAAGGACTACCCTGATGTCGAGCTTCGCCACATGTATGTCGACAACGCGGCGATGCAGCTCGTGCGCGACCCGAGCCAGTTCGACGTCATCGTGACCGAAAATCTCTTTGGCGACATCCTCTCCGACGAGGCGAGCCAGATCACGGGCTCGATCGGCATGATCCCGTCCTCCAGCATGGGCGACGGCACGAACGGACTCTACGAGCCCATCCACGGCTCCGCGCCGGACATTGCGGGACAGGACAAGGCGAACCCCATCGGCACGATCCTGGCCGCCGCAATGATGCTGCGCTACAGCTTCGACATGGCCGCCGAGGCCGACGCCATCGAGCGCGCGGTGGATAAAACGCTGCGCTCGGGCTTCCGCTGCGGCGACATCATGCAGGAAAACTGCCAACTCGTCGGCTGCAAGGCCATGGGTGCGGAGATCCGCAGCCGTATCTGAAACGATCTCTTCCAAACTTCTTTATGAACCTCTCCTTTGATCCTCTGTATCGCGCGGCGATGCGAAAAAGGTTCCCAAGCCAATGGCTTGGGAACCTTTTTTCTTCCGCTGTCAAATTTTGCCGATCAGCACAACGATCCCGCCGACCGCGGCCGCGACAAGAAGGTACAGCGCTGTGGCCGCACTGCGCTTGGTGTAGACCGTCCGCCACGGCTTCCCATAGGGGACGCCCTCCATGCCCTCGATACGCCAGATCTTGCTGTGGCCGACCCACAGCAGGTCGATGACAAAGCCGTCGAACCAGTTCATCACCACGAGGAAAAGGTAGGCTTCAAAGCAGGCGGGATGGAAGTCCTTCACGCCCTTCCATCCGGCGATGATCGCGACCAGCACGGCAAAGATCACAAGGCAAAAGAACGTCATAAAGCGCTTGCCCTTGCGCAGCTCCTCAGTCTTGTCGGCGATGCCGCGCTTCTGCGCCTCGTCGAGATACGCGTCCGGGTAAAAATAGAGGCAGTTGCGCCCGCTGTCTCGCACCGCGCATTTGACCAGCGCGAGATAGAGCCGCGTACTTCTCCATCTTGTCTTGCGGTAGTGACGCCAAGTTCTCGCCGTCAGTCCCTACGACATAGAAATCGCCAACCAGCACGTCCTGTCCGAACCGACGATTAGGCTCAAAGCCAATGAGCTTACCCTCATCGTTCAGGAGCAGGTCTACGCCTTCTTCCGCGCCGACCAACTGGATCAGGTGATGGTAGTCCTTCACTCCACTGCTCACGGCTTCTTGCAGAGCCGACCACTCATTTTCAGGGTGACTACCTCCGGTTTCTTATGAGGACTGACCTTGAGCACAGTGGTTTCCTTCTCTTTGCACATAAACCATACCTCCGCTTTCAAAATTGGGATGGCATCGTACACGAGATTTTCTTGAATTGCAAGCCTTTTTGCTCAAAATTCTTGCAGAAGCAGTGCCTTGGTTATTGACTATTTCCCCTTAAAATGCCTTTGCCAGTCGTTGAAAATTTCACCCCTATCACTCTTTCCACAGGTTTTCGCGGCAAATACCGTGGGCACCCCTTAGAATTGCAAATGAACACTCTTTTCCAATCACCAATATCACAGTTACTTTAAGCCTCAATGCGTATAAAAAATAAGATGACCATTCGCCCTTTTGTTTTAGGGTTTGTTTTGCTCATCTCTAAGAAAATAAGGGTTGAGATTATGCGGAGAGGGGGACTTATCATGAACGATATTCTAAAGCGGTTTTGTTGGTTGGACGACAAAATGACCGCCGGTATCGTCCGGCGGTCATTTTATCGTCTTGGCGTTATCTTGGCCTTCTGCGATCGTGCTCGGCGTAGTAGGCGCGCTTGCTCCCGAGCATCTTCTCGTCCGCCTCGCGGACCAGCTCTCTTAGCCCGTTTGCCGCCTCGCAGACGGCGATGCCGTAGGAGATGCTGTAGTCCTGTGCGGCAAGCGCCGATGATACCGCCTGCATACGCGCTTCACATACGGCTGCATCTGCCTTTGAAAAGACGACGAACTCGTCGCCGCCGACGCGGTAGAGATCGTCCTTCGGAAACTGCTCCCGCAGATGCTCTGCGACCGCGTGCAGCAGCTGATCGCCCGCCTCGTGACCGCGCTCGTTGTTGATCTCGTGCAGGCCGTTCGCGTCGATATAAATGCAGGCGGCCGGAGCGATGACGCGCTGGTCGCTCTTGCGCAGACACTTCTCATAGGCGACACGGTTCATCAGGCCCGTGCCCTGGTCCGTAATGCTCATACGGTAAACGCCGCGCCGCGCCGAGGTGAGATACCAGACCATAAAGCCAAGATAGCTCAGCAGCAGCGCGGTGACAATGATCGCCATCATCGAAAGCGTCTCCACCACGCCGCGCGTGCCCGCCAGCGCCTCCGCCTCGCTCACGCCGAGCACGACGCTCCAGTTGTTGATGCCGACCGGCTCGTAGTGCAGGTAGAGCGTCAGCCCCGTGGAGCGGGAGACGGTGCACATATCGCCGCCGATGCCGTTGGGGATTTTTTCCATCGCCTCCTCGTAGGTGTAGCCCTTGAGCATTTTGCGGCCACGCAGCTCCGAGATGTTGCCGAGCGAGTCATGCCAGGTATCCAGCAGGATGTCGCCGTTGTTGCCGTCCACAAGAAGGAGGAAGGCATTGCCGTTGTAGAGGTCGATCTGATAGTTTTGGGAAATCTCCTGCAGGGGGACGACGCCGTAGAGGATGGCGACGGTCTCGCCGTCGCGCACCACCGGCACGACGTTGCGCACCACCAGCTTTTCCGGCGCAAAGTAGCTTGTCACGCGGTCTGAGATGTACGCGCCCCGCGCCGCCTCTGTTTCAAAATCGAATGTGCCGGAAACGTCGTAGCGGGTGCCGTCGGTCAGCAGCAGCGTGCCGTCGGGTCGCAGCAGCGCGACGGTGGAGACAAAGGTCTCACTGAGGCTGAAGGATTTCATGATGCGCAGCACCGCGTCATTGTCACGCTCGTCATGCACCGCGATCAGCTCCGCCATGGCGGAGAGGATGGTCTGGCCCGCGTTCGCCGCGTCGGCAAGATCCTTTGCGATCTGGCGCGTCGCGGTAGCCAATTCGTCAAAGGAGCGCTGTGTGATCTCACGATTCGCCCGCCGGACGAGGAAAAAGACCGAACAAAAGAGCAGCACGCCGATCAGGAGCGTGACCGCCATCATCATGCCTACTCGTTTTTTGTTGACCATGTTCATTTCTCCTTTATCCTTCCTCCCTGTCGCGCGCCGCCAGGCTGCGCAGGAAGGATTCCGCTTCGCGCCCGGGCAGGACGCGCGAGAAATAAAAGCCCTGAATGAAGTCGCAGCCCGCCGCAAGCACGGCGTCGCACGTTGCCTTGTCCTCCACGCCCTCGCACAGCACGCGGATGCCCATGTCGTGCGAAAGACGGATCATGCCCTCCAGCAGCGCGCGGGCACGCGGCAAGGCGGACTCGATCACGATGCTGCGGTCGATCTTCACGCCGTCGATTGGGTAGGTGCTCAGGTCGGAGAGCGAGGAATAGCCCGCGCCGATATCGTCCAGCACGATGTGAAGCCCCATCGCGTGCAGCCCCTCGATCGTCCGCAGCGCCGCCTCGCGGTCGCGCGCGTAGGAGTCCTCCGTCAGCTCCACCGCAAGGCGGTCGCGCGTAAAGTCGTACTGCTCGACGATCTCGCGCACGCGCGCGAGGATCTTTTCGTCTGCGATGGACTGGCGCGTGAAGTTGCACGAGAGCCACAGCGTCCCGCGCCCCTCCCGCTTCCACGTCTGGAGCTGCACGCACGCGCAGCGGAGCATATAGAGATCCAGCTCGGTGATCGTGCCGGCGCGGATCATCAGGTCGATGTATTTTGAGGGCATGAGCAGTCCCTCCTCCGGATTTTGCCAGCGCGAGACGGTCTCCGCGCCGACGACCGTGCCGGCGCGATCGACAACGAACTGGAGGTACGGCTCAAATTCGCCCTTTTCCACCGCCTTGCTCATGCTGCCGCGCAGACGCTCGAGCTGCTCGCTCTCGTCGATCATGCCGCGCGTGCTGAACGCGCAGGGCGTTTCCGTGCGGAACGCGTGGGCACAGCCCTGGCGCGCGTTGTAGAGCGCAGCCTCGGCGCCGCAGTCGGGGTTTTCCGACAGCGAGCAGATGCCCGCGCGGAACGCGCCGGCATATTCGGCGCGGAAGCCCGCAAGGTAGCCGTCCAGCCCGCGGATAAGCCCCTCGGCGCGCTGCTGTGCCGCCTCGCGGCTGCCGCACTGACACACGAGCGCGAACATCCCGCGCCCCACGCAGGCGAGGTATTCCTCGCGTCCGCAGTCAAGGCGCAGATACTCCGCCGCGCGGGAGAAGATCTCCTCGCGCTCCGCCTCGCCAAAGCGCCGTTCGAGCGAGGGCATATCGCAGCCGATGCAGAAGACATAGACGATGCTTCTGAGCGGGGCGGGGATGAGCGTTTCCATGCAGTTCAGATAATACCCGTCGTTGCCGATGCCGTAGCGCGGGTCGATGAGGGCGTTGGCCTTTTGCTCGGCACGCTTTTTTCGCGCAAAGACTATCAGCGCGACCGCCGCGGCAAGCATCGCCGCGATCAATGCGGCGAGCGTAATGAGCCACCTGGTACGGTAGGCTTCCGCGCCGCTGCTATTCATATAGTCTGCCAGAACGCCGATGCTCTCCGCGCCGGAGAGGTCCTCCAGCGCTTGTGCAAGCGCGCCGGCCAGTTCCGGCGTGAGTGCGTTGGTAAAGCCAACATATATCGCGCGCTCTGCGCCGTCATGTTCTATCGTGCAGAGCAGCACTTGACGGCGCATCGCGCCGCTGTCGACCGTGCCGGAGGGATAGGCGGAAATAATGTCCGCCTGCCGGTTTGCGGTCTGCTGCGCCTGCGTTGTGTTCTTGCTGTACGGAAGATAGACAAGATCGTACCCTGTCTGCTCACTCAGGCGCTCGTACAGCTCCGGCAGCAATCCGACATAGCATTCTCTGCCGCGGTCATAGGACTCGATGGGATAGAGATCGGCGTTTCCCGAGATCAGAAGCGTCTCCCTCGCGCTTGCATCCTGCATACAGCACAGCAGCGCTCCGATCGTCAGCACGGCGCAGAGCGTGATTTCCAAGAGCTTTTTTCGGCGCACAGGCGGCACCCCCTCTATTTCAAATCGATCTTGCGGCGCTCGATGCGCCCCCAGCTGAGTTTTTTCTTCCTATAGCCGATAAAGGCCGTGCAGCGCACCCATGCGAGAATAAAGCGCAGGAACACCAGCTCAAAGAGACACAGACAGACGGCCTTGAGGCCGTCGCCGAACGAGAGCGTGAGGTCCGCCGTGTAGATGCGCGAGAAAAAGGCGGTGAGCGTCAGGACCGAGCCAAACACAGCGTAGATCAGGAAAAAGAGCAGCATGAACGGCACGTTGATGAGGTCGCACCACCATGCGAGCACCATCGTGAACACGCCGAAGACCTCGATAAACGGCGAGAGCAACTCATAGATGAGGAAATAGAAATAGGATACAAAGCTCACCGCGCCGAACCTGTGATTGGAAAACATGACGCGATGCTTGTACATACTCTGGAACAGGCCCAGATGCCAGCGCTTGCGCTGCTTGCACAGATCGCGCAGCCGCTCGGGCGCCTGCGTCCAGCAGATCGCGTCGGATGCGTAGCGAATGGCATAGTCGATGTTGTTGACCGTGCAGTATTCGTGCAGCTTGACCACAAGCTCCATATCCTCGCCCATCGTTCCGCTGTCATAGCCCCCTGCCGCGATGACGGTATCCTTTTTGAACAGTCCGAACGCGCCGGAAATGATGAGTGAGCCGTTGAAGCGGTCAAAGAGGATGCGGGAGGCAAGAAACGAACGGTCATATTCCAGCACCTGCATGAAAGCGAGGATGCTGCGCGGCAGGCGGTAGCGTTTGACGCGCCCGTTTTCCAGCTCAACATCGTTGGAGATGCGGACGATGCCGCCAACCGCCACCACATTGCCGTTTTCCAATATCGGCTGGGCGATGCGGCGCAGAGAGTCGTACTGCAGAATGGAGTCCGCGTCCATGCAGATAAAGTACGGGAAATTTGCGGCGTTGATGCCCATGTTCAGCGCGTCTGCCTTGCCGCCGTTCTTTTTTCGGATGAGCGTCACCGGTACCTTCTGTGCGCGTGTCTCATAGACGTATTCCTCGCGCTGACAGTTGATCTGCCGGCGAATGGGCCGGTGAACAAGGTGCATATCAAATGTCTCGGCCAACACCTCCGAGGTGCGGTCCTTCGATCCGTCGTCCACCACAATGATCTCATAGGTGCGGTATTCCAGCGTCAGCAGCGAGCGCACGGTGTCTGCCACGGTGACCTCCTCATTGTAGGCGGGAACGATGATACTGATGGGCAGGTAGTAATCCGAGGGCAGAATGCTTTTGAACATTTCCTGCCGGCGGTGCTTGTACAGCTCAAGTGAGCCGACGACGACCGACAGAAACAGAAAGGTCGAGTAGCCGATCAGATAAGCGATAAAGAAATAGCCCACCCACTCAAGAAACAGCTTTATACCGTCGTACATACTGCGTCCTCCTTTCGCTCCTCCAGCTCCCGCACATCAAAGCGATAGCGCAGGATCTCGGAGGCGTAGCGGTCGTGCCCCTCGATCACGTCGATCAGATCGCGGTAGCCGAAGCCGAGCTGCTCCAGACTTTTTGACGCGTTGAAGCGGATATACCAGTTGGGATGATAGAGGTTCCTCTCCAGCACCGCCGCAGTCTCCGCCCCGGGATAGCTCGCCAGCACCGACGAGGCGATGGCTGCATACTCCCAGCGCGCGTTTTCCGAGGGCATCGCATAGCGCAGCAGATCGGCGTAGGCGGGCGGATAGGGATAGCGGCCAAGATAGCGCAGACAGGCAAAGCGCACCTCGTCGTCCTGCGCGGGATCGTTGAGGAGCGCGTGTATTTTCTCGCAGTATGCGCCGGAGGAAAAGCGGAAATAGTTGAGCAGCGTCACCTGCATCCACGGCTGAAACGCATCAAACGCCTCCCAAAGCGCGTCGGCAAGCTCCCATGTGTCGCCCGTGTAGTTCAGCAAGCCGTCGGAGAGGAGCTTGCTGTGATAATAGAGGCTGCTTGCGTCGATGATCCGCAGCGCACGCACGATGATCTGCGCGTCGCCCGCCGTGTAGAGCGCCTGCATGGCATTCTCGCGGCAGTAGATGCTCGGCTCGTGCAGCAGTTCGAGCAGCACCTCCTTGAGCGGCGCGTCGTCCGCGCCGCCGAGCAGCCGGTATTTCTTGATGATGTAGGGGAAGTACGCCGCCTCGATCTCCTCGCGGCGGCAGTAATCCTCTGCCAGCGCGATCATTACACCGTTAAGCGCCGTCAGATAGGAGCGGGTCAGCTCTGGCCGCCTCACGCACAGGTGCTCCAGCGCGGCGTCAAAGGCCGCCAGGCCGTTCACGCGGCGCAGTCTGCGCTCCATGTAGCGAAGGTGCTCCTCGTTGACCTCGCCGGTGAGGGCGAGGTGGTCGAGCTCGCGCTCCACCGTCAGCTCAAGGCGGATGCCGGCGCGGAAGGACCGATGCTCCCTGCGCTGCGAAAGGAGCGCCGTTACAATGTTAAAGAGGATCATGCCGGCGCAGATGCCGAGATAGACGTAGATCAGGATTTGAACAAACACCGGCGTTCTTCCTTTCTTGTTTGTTACTTCCAGAGCTTTTGCAGAATGTAGTACGAGGGCTTGAGCCGCTCGTGATAGCTGACCGTATTGCCCCAGCCCTTGAGCGCCGCGGGATAGATCGGCGTGCGCTCCTGCGCCGCGCCGTCGGTAAGGCCAAGGTACATCGTGTCGATGGTGATGTAGTCCACACCGTAGTTTTCATAGTAATCGTCGTGGATGGTCATGCGCGAGGGGTCTGAAAAGTTCAGAAGCTGCCAGGGAAGCTTCAGCTCCACATAGTCGCCCGCGAAGATGAAGTCCGCGAGGGAATCGTAGTCCGGCGCGGCGGGGTTCGCGTTGCCGTAGGCAAGATCGCCCGTCTCGTAGGTCTCAGAGCTTGCCTGCCAGTTGCCCGTGAGCAGCGGCGTCGCCGTCTGGAGCATCAATTCGATGGGCTTGAAAAGCGGTGTGTCCGCGTCGGGCGGGTCAAGGTAGGCGTCCGCGTCGTGCGTTTCGTGGTAGAACATGGCGCGCAGCACCTCGTAGCGCTCCTGCACCAGGAGGCGGCTGTTGTCCCTGCCGTCGATGGCGAGGACGAAGTCCACCGGGTCCTCAAAGCGCAGGCCGAAGTTTTCGCAGTAGGTGCTGCCCGTCTTGGGCGTGGTGTCGATGGGGATGTAGAGCGTTTTCTGTCCGTTCGCAAAGCCCTTTTCATAGGCGAGCAGATAGATGAACTTCTCGTCGTATTTCATCGAAAGGGCGCGCGTGCCGGTATCGAAGAGTTTATCCTCCTCCGTCCACTCCGAGAGGTCGCCGTCCACATAGCAGACGCTTTCCTCCTCGCCGGGGTCGAAGGAGAGCAGACCGAAATACTGCTCGTTGGTCTGGTAGTCGCTCCAGTAGGGCGTGCGCTGCAGGTTCACCGCGTGCATGGTGTTCCAGGTGCGCTTGAACCACTCGTCCTGCCAGGTAAAGACGCAGCCGCCCGCGCAGTTTGCCGCGGTGATGTCGCGCCAGCAGTCCACGAGCGCCTGCCCCTGCTCCTGCTCGGACATATGGCCCTGATTGCGTCCGGTGTTCCGGTCGATCTGCGCCATGCCGCGCCCGGTGGAAACGCCGAACTCGGAGATGACGACGGGCATCGTATGATGCCGCCGCAGGGCGCGCAGATAGGCAAGGTAGGTGTTCGCCGCGCCGGTCTCATCGTAGAAGTCCGATCGGCGCAGCACGGAACCGATGGGCGTGCCGGGACCGGTCTCCGCACGGGAGATGACGGCCTTGCCGTCCCAGATGGGCGTGCGGTCCATCGCCGCGGGGTTGAGGATATAGTTGAGATAGTCGGGATAGTAGGGATAGACATGGTAGGAGGCAAACTGACCGGCGAGGAAGGCATCCTCCGCACGGATATGCTCCACATCCACCTGCGCGCACTTCATAAAGAAAGTCGTGATATCCTCCGGATAGAGGAACGGATCGGTGGTCGGCCAGTTGGAAAACGCCACAAGGCGCTGGCTCTTATAGCGGCGGCTCTCGTATTCAATGATCCGGTCGCCCACCTGCGCAAGCATGGATTCAAAGGCGGAGGCGTCCTCCGTCGCGGAGAGGTACGTTCCCTGATAGGGCGGCAGATCGGGGTATTTGTGGTTGGTGTAGGTGACGGTCACATCCTCCCACTCCACACCGAGAATATAGCCGATGACCCAGCGGGAAACGTCCTTGGTGTAGAAGCCGGAGCCCGTTCCGCGTCCGAGCGAGATCTTCTTGTTGCCGTGCAGAACGTCGACCAGTGTGCGCCCGTCCCTGACGAAGGTCTCAAGAAAGTCCTTGTCATAGGCGTCGCGGTGGGAGTTTTGGATATAGTCGTTCACCCATACGCCGTGGATGAGCCAGAGCGGTTCCTCGTTCGCCTCCTCGCGCGCGGTGTTGTACTCGTAGAAGGCGTTGTAGAAGTCGTCGTGGAGCGTAATGTAGACGCGCACGGTGTTCGCGCCCATCTCCTGCATCTGGGCAAACCAGCGCAGATAGGTCTCCTTGCTGACGGCGTAGTCCGTCGCCCACTCGCCCGGGATGCCCACGCCGAGGTTCACGCCCTTGACGGTGAACTCCTCCGGTCCCGCGCCGCGGTCCATATAAAGGTGCTGCGCGTCGGTGGACATGAAAGCGCTGACCGGCGCGTCCGGCTGAAGGTCGATGTACCAGCCGAGGTAGTAGCGCGCGGTGTCGTAGGCGAGATAGCCTAAGATCAGGGCGGTGAGCACGATGAGAAATCTTTTCAAGCCGCCGCCCTCCTTTCTCGATGGTGTGGTGGCTCAGTGGTTGAATTTCTTGTTTTTGGATTCGTGGCTGTACTGGCGAAGAATGTCGATATTCTCGTCCATCCACGCGCCGCGCTCGATGCAAAAGCGCTTCATCTGCGCGACGGCAGCCGCGTGTGAGTGCGGGTTGCGCCACGCGGGGGAGAGCATATCCTTTTCGAGCGTGTAGCCCCAGACGGAGAAGTTGCGCTCGACGGCATCGCCGAGCCATGCGGTAACGTCGTCCATGTAGGCGCAGAGATACTCGTCGCTGAGGATGCCCTGACGCAGCTCGCGGTAGCGGTCGATGACGGCGTTTATGAACTTCTCGTCTTTGCTGAGCATATAGTACCAGACATTGTATTGCAGCTCAAAATGCTGCGGCTCTGCGACCGGATGACTGTAGTTGTCACAGGCGGAGTTGAAGTCCCAGATGCACATTTTGTATTTGCCGCGCACATCCCTGTAGATATAGGTGGAAAGCCAGCCCGCATCATAGTTGCAGGTAAACTCGTTGAGGATAAAGTAGTCCACGAAAGAGCTCATGTCCGCCTGCTCCCACCATGCATAGGGCTCGGTATCATAGTCATAGGAGTAGAGTGACTTTTCAAAGTCGGAGAAATCCTGTGCGATCCACGCCGCGCGCTCCGGCGTAAGCCATTTTGTTCCCGGATAGACGATGTCCATATCCTGCAGATTTCGCAGGGCGTATTGGGAGAAGGTCTCGATGTTTTTGACCTCGCTGCCGCTGCCGCGGTCAAGGCGCAGAGCGTAGCTCGTCTGCACGGTGTCCTTCGACGGCTCCGTGAGCTTCAAGCGGGCATCCGCGCCGGAGCTGACAGTCTCCGTCATAACATAAAGCCCCTGATACACTCCGTTGAGCAGTACCTCGCAGAAGCGCACATTCGGCGCGTAGTCCATGATCTCGCCCGCAAGATTGTACCACATATAATTGCGGATGAGCGTCTTATCGAGGTACGGCCCATGCAGCGCCCACTCGTCGAAGGCATCCATCCCCAGCATGGCGACATCGCGCGAGGCCGCACCCTCGTCCGTCAGCGTCTTGACAAGATAGCTGTGCTTATCAAAATAGCGCGAGGAGTTGCCTCGCACTCGAATGTCAATGACGCTCTGAAGCGTCGGCGTGTCGGTGGGGTGATTGTTGCCCTCGGCATGATCCACCACCGAGACGGACGCGCGCAGCAGCGTACTGCCGTCTGCGGTCGTGGTGAAAGCATCGTCCTCACGGCCGCTGCCGCCGCTCCGGATGGGAACGCCGGGGATCTCCGCGCCGCCGGTGTCGATGAGAACGAGCGGCAGATGAGAGCAGAGCAGATCTTCTCCGTGGTCGGCACAGGGTGTATAGGCGGGGCGCTCAAGATGCTGATGATAGCGTGGGTGCTCATCGGTCAGCACGGCTGACAGGTTTGTTGCGGATAGGAGAAGCAGCAGCGCACAGGCCGCAAGAGCCATTCGCTTGTATTTCATGTTCGTCTCCGCTCCCCTCTTTCCGGTTTCTCAGTTCGACACCTCGTCGTTCTGCATGACAAGATTGACATAGTCGATGCTTCCCAGCGAATAGATGCTGCCGGGAATGTCCGGCGTTGTCAGCTCCGCGCGGCGCAGGAGCTTTTGCGTGATCTCGTAGATCAGTTCGACCGTATCCTCCGTCGTGTTTTCCACACGCAGCGTCGCTTTGGCGCGAAAGAGCTTGTAGACCTGCGCCTTGATCGGCTCCTGCTTGCTGCGGTGGGCGCGGATGATGAGCAGCATCCGGTTATCGCTCTTGATGCAGCCGAGCAGCAGGATCACCGCGAAGGTCACGGCGCTGCCGATGCAGGCCACGGCATAATCGCCCACGCCGCAGCAGATGCCGACAATGATGGACCAAAAAATATAAACCGTATCGCGCGAGTCCTTGATGGCGGTGCGGAAGCGGACGATGGACAGCGCGCCCACCATACCGAGAGACAGCGCGATGTTGTTGCCGATGACGGTCATGACCGTCCCCGTCAGCACCGCGAGAATGACGAGTGAGGCGTTGAACTTGCGGCTGTAGATCGTCCCGCGGTGGGAGATGGCGTAGGACAGGAAGATAAAAAAGCCCAGCACGGCGGCAAGGACGATATTGAGCAGAATATCCTCCCACGACATATCGCGGGGTGTGGTAAAAAGGTTCAGGATCTGTTGTCTCATGGTGTTTTCCTCCTATAGCCTCGTCTGACATCCGTTTTGGCGGGCAAGCACATATTTGCTGACAGAAAGCTCACTGCGATCCACGCTGTTGATCAGCTCGCGAAGATAATCGAGCAGAAAGCCGTTGTACTTGACCTCAAGCACCACGCAGTACGGATCGAGCACGGGGTTCATGTTCAGCCGCGGTGAAAAGAGGTCGAAGCAGCTCTCGACGGAAACAATGCGGCTGTCAAAGGTAATGCGTATTTTGTTCTCCTTGGCGATAAATGCCTTGCGGTCGTATTCTACGATCGTTTTGGGGCGATAGCACCGGCTGTGCATCAGCGCGTAGCACTCCGCGGCAAAAGACTCCGGATACCGCAGCAGCGGCGCGTAGTCGCCGCGCGTGAGCGCTTGGGCATCCTCCCGTGTCACGCGCAGAGAGCGCTTGAGCTGACTTGCGCCCTGCTTCTGCTTCATCTCCAGCATGGCGAAGTCTGCCGCCGGATCATAGCAGCGCAGGCGCAGCTTGCGCCGCAGCTCTACGCCCGCAGCCTTTTCGTGGAAGTCCCTGTCGTCGAGCGTATCGAAGTAAAGCGAGCGGACAGGGTAGCCGCTTATGCCGTTGTGCGGGTCCTCGTGCATGACCTGCGCGAGCCGATGGCAGGCTTGCAGCGCCTCCGGCAGCGAGATCAGATATTTCTTTTCCTCGCGGAACACGCGGTTCACCGATGCTCCCTCCTTTCGCAGAGAAAAAAACTGACCGCAGTCCTGCTAAGGCAATACCGCAGCTTTCACTGCGCGGTGTTGCCTTAAGGGTGCGGTCGGTCGATCATAGGGGCTCTCCCGCTCAGACATATGGCCCTGCAGCATAGTCTTTCGACGATTTTCTATCTTAAATGATTATACAGGGCTGCGCCGCATAAGTAAAGTCCTTTCTGGCATTTCCGGCATTTGGCGTGTGCCGTCGCTTGTGCGGCGGAAGTCCTCTCGTGCGCGGGAACCGGATATAGAAATGCCCCTCGTCATGCCCATTCGTTTTTTTCATACTGCACCTCCGTTGTTGTGTATGCCCGTGCTTCCGCAATGACTGTCTGCGCCGACCGCACTAATGTATGTTTACTCTCATTGAAGCAGCCGCGCACTGATCTCCTGCCCTCCATTTCCGACCGTAAGAGGGCTTCTCACCTATATGTCGTTCCATACCTCCCCAATTTGCCGAATCACTATCTCCTGTTGACCGCAAAACCACATCATTCTAAATTTGGAACATTTGGAACGCTGTGTTCTTTTTTATACTGATCCCGCATCCTGTAATACGTCCCCGCACCGATATTCATCTGTCTGCAAGCTGCGGAAATACTCAGCTCATTTGCTTCCATTTTGGCCTGCAATTCCTCAAAAAGCTCTGTGTGACGCTCCCTCTGCGGGGCACTCTTGACCTTACGCCAATAACGGTAGTAGGTTGTCTTCCCAATGCTCATTTTCCGGCAGACCTCCGCTACGGTCATCTGCCGTCTCTCCACAAGGTCGAAGCACCGGTGCAGCTCCTCCATAAACCGAGACAGCCGCGCCGCATCATCGGTGTCCCTGCTTGTCAACATCGCAAGGTCGGAAAGCACCGCCTGCCAATGACCTGCCGCCGTGTCAATCTTCGGAGACTTGCAGAGCAATGTCGCCTGCCGTTGATAGAGGGCAAGTGCCATCTCCACGAACGCACCGGCTGTGCCGCCCAGCTCACCGACCATCTCCACGGTTACACTGTCGCCCGCTCTCACATACGCAAGCAGCTCCCGCAGGACGTTGCCGTCCCCATCGGCCTCTGTGTAGACTCTGTCAAAACCCTCCGGCGCTGCGCCCTTTCCTCCGCGCCTGTAATAAAACCTCATGCTGCATCACCTCTGCACGAACTGTACCGCACGACCACACCAAAGGCAATGCATCGCTTTCGTTGATAGCGCCAACCCTTCCGAGTGCCGCTTCCGCGTGCCATTCAGAGTGCCATTCCAAGTACCGGCGGCACACGGAATCTGTCCATGACGTGGTTTTTCTCAACCTGTCCCGCAAAAGATGCAAAAAATCCGGTATCGCTCCAAACGGAACAATACCGGATTTTGTTTGTTTTCAGCCAATGATATCTGCAAACGCAGTCACATCAAAGGTTTGCAAGTTTCAAGCCGCTTTGTGAACGCTCAAAAGATCGCTCACATTTCCTTGATCGCAGCCTGTGCGGCGGCGAGGCGGGCGATGGGGACACGGAACGGGCTGCAGGAGACATAGTCCAGGCCGACCTTGTGGCAGAACTCGACGGACGTGGGATCGCCGCCGTGCTCGCCGCAGATGCCGAGGTGGATGTGCGGGTTGGTCTCGCGGCCCATCTTGGCGGCCATGGAGACGAGCTTGCCGACGCCGGTCTGATCGAGACGGGCGAACGGATCGCTCTCGTAGATCTTCTTGTCGTAGTACGCGCCGAGGAACTTGCCGGCGTCGTCACGGCTGAAGCCGAAGGTCATCTGGGTCAGGTCGT
>OGLM01001731.1_pt1 | contig 21726 bp, 18 predicted proteins | sample 1572531 | NCBI WGS metagenome assembly OGLM01 (sample SAMEA2581909, study PRJEB24529) | metagenome | biome: Human gut stool | place: China | collected 2011 | reverse complement strand
ACCGAAAACGCCGAGATTTCAGATGATTTTTGGAAAAGGCGAACGCAGTTGTACTTTTCGTACCACAAGCGAGCATTTTTCATAAAAGCGTTGAAATATTGGCGTTTTGGCAATGTTAGTGTTATTATCTGTTGGCATCGTATTGTATTCGGTTTATCAAAACTTCACAAGTTCCGGCTCGCGGTTCACGTATCGGGTGAAACCTTCAAAGCCGATTTCTTTCATTGCCGCCGCGATTTTGTCGTAGTTGTAAGCGATGCTGTTGGAGCGGTGTGCGTCGCTGCCGAAAGAGATTTTCCTTCCGCCGAGTTCGTAGTATCGTTTCAGGACGTCGACGTCGGGGATTGACAGGTGTCGCAAAGAAAACTCGCTTGTGGTTTTTCCGCCGCGATAAGTTTTGCTGTTGACTTCCAGGCACTTATCTTTTTCGATGATGGCGGTGAGGATATCGTCAAAGACGTCCGAGAACTCCTCGTAAAACATATCTGGCTCCTTATACGGCGCGTTTCTCTGGATATAGCCGATGTGGCCGATGATGTCGTAGGGGTAGGGCGCGTCGACGCTTTCCCGGACGGCTTTCAGGTATTCGAGATAGGCAAAGTGTTTATAGGGGCACTTATTGAAATATTCCGCGTAATAGACCTCGCTGCCGAGCACGCAGTGAACGCTGTTGATAATGACGTCGAAGTCGATATCGGCAAGGTCTTTGATATACAGATTGTTTGCCGATTTAAGGTATCCGAGTTCCGCGCCCATGGCAAGGCGGAAGCCTTTCTTATTGAAGCGGCGTTTGAAGTTCTGCATCGCGGCGACGTACGCCGACATATTTATTTGCGGGTTGTCATATCCGATGACCTGATAATCGCGGTTGACGTGATCGGTGATTGCGACATAGTCGCAACCGCGAGAAAGCGCCGTCGCAACGACGTCTTCGACCGCCTCCATGCCGTCGTCCGAAAAAATGCTGTGAACGTGCGAATCGTGCATAAAATTCCTCCTAACGATTATTATACAAACGTAAGGACAATATGTAAAGGTTTTTCGCAAAATATTACACGCGGGCGTATTTGTAACGTTTAGGTTAAAAATTACCTTAAAACGATTTGCCGATAACCCCGAAACGGCGCGCGTCGGGCGGAAATCCCGACTTAGCCTTGACAAGAAAACTAATAAATATTAAAATGTAGAATGTAGAGATATACGCACGTCCGCGTGCGTGTACAATTTAAATCTCGAAAGGAGACCAAAAATGAAAAACAAGAATTTTTTGCGAGTACTCGCAATAGTTTGCGTTCTCGTTTTGTGCGTCGGCGTTCTGGCTGCCTGCAAAAATAAAGGAACCGGCGGCGGTGGCGGCGGCGGTGGCGGCGGCGGTGGCGGCGGCGGTGGCGGAACCGGCGGCAACCAAGCAGGAGCCTCGATGAACGCATTTGTCAACACGATGTTCCAAAGCGCAAACGAAATTGCAAACGGCACTTCGTTTGAACTTGCCGACGGCAAAAACATCGCTTTAAGCCTCGGCGCGACAATCACCCTTAAAAAGGACGGCGGCGTCCAAGAAAAAATGCCGATCGAACTTGCTCTGAAAGGTTTTCTCGACCGTCAGAACGTCATCGACAAATATATTGTTGACGCAAACGGTGCATACGTGCTTTCGGGCAATGGCGTAACGGAATTCACCGGCACGACCGAACTGAAAGAAGGCGAAATCAGAGTAACGAAAGAAGGCAATAACTACGTTGTCGACAAAGACGGTGGCTTCGTTGCGAAATTCGTACCGTTCGATTCCGCAAACTCCGCGCAGACGGGATATACGAGATATTCGAAAGCGGTTTCGCTTACTTCCGACAACGAAACTTATATCGACGTGTCCGCGCGCATTAACGGCGTCGATTCTTTCCGCCTTATTTACGAAAACGACTTCCTTTACGCAACGATCGCAGGGAACAAAGTCGGCGTTGACCTTACGAAACTTGAAAAGACCGCAAACGGACAAACCGTCAAAGATACGCTTTTCACCAAGATCGAAGGGCTGCTCAAAAACAACATCGTAAAGAGCGTTGTCGAAGCTTTCAACGGCGGCGACTTTGACCTTAACGAAGTTATCACCGGGCTTATCAACACGTTTGTAAAGAAAGAGTATATGCCGTACAGCGACACGCTTGTCAATGCGGCAAGCAGAAATCGTTACAACTTAGTTAACGGCAAATATGTCAAGGACGACAACGGCGAATGGGTTGTGAAAACCCTTGCCGACACGATTTTTGAAAAGAACATTTCTTTCAGCGGCATTTCGATCAACAACATGCTTTCGGATATATTCGGCGGCAAAGAAAAGTTTTACAGTTACTTTGGCGAAACCCTTGACGTTCAGGGCATTCTTACCGCGGACTTAAAAGGAACACCGTTTGCAAGCAACTTGTTCAGCGAACCTACCTGGTACACCTGGAAAAACGGTCAGTTCCAAGAAGCGAACAAAGGTTACACGTCCGTCAAAAACGACCTGTCGCAAAAACTTTCCGCAACGATCGCGCTCAATCCTTTCAGCCTTGGCGAAAGCATTGCCGTGACGAAAAACGGCGCAATCAAGTTGGGCTTTGAAAAGGAAAAGGGCGCAAACGGCAGCATCGGCAAGATGAGCAAATTCTTCCTCGACCTTAACCTGCCCGCAGGCGAAAACAACAGGACTTTCGGTATCGAACTTGCAATCACCGACCTTAAAATCGGAAACGATAAAGACGCGATTTCCACGACGGCTGTAAACAAAGACGAATACGGCGCAATAAATATCGACGCAGGTCTTGATTTCGACTTCGGCGAAGACCTTCTGAGCCTTGTCGCACACGACTACACAAATCCCAACGGCTTGAAAATCAAAGTCGGCGGCGACGATCTGAAATACGACGCGGAAACGAAAACGCTCACCGTTCCCAAAACGCTGAAACTCAATATCAAAGGCACGCTCGATTTCGTAAATATCCAAAACACACGCGCGGTCGCAACGATTACCGCAAACGATAAAGTGTTTGCAAAACTTCAACTGTATTCCGTCAACTTAGGAACACCGGAAAACCCCGATTACGACCTGCAACTTGACGCGAAAATCATGGAAGAATACAAAGGCGTTCTCCCTGCGATTCTCGATATGTGCGTCGCGCTTGGTAAAAACGGCGCAATCGGCATCAACGGCTTTAAGAAAGTTGACGGCAAATGGGGATTCTATGCCGAGGACGGCAAAGACAAAATCGGCGGCGTCCTGTACTCGGTCTATGAAAAAGCAACAGACGGAAACGGCAATTACAAACGCGGCGCGTATGTCACTGCGGAAGAAGGCTACACCGGCGTTAAATTTGTTCAAAACCAAGACGGCACGTATGCGGTTGACGCAAACGGCACGTTAAAGTTTGTTGCCGACGAAAACGCAGAAACTTACTTTGTAATTCTTGCGGAAGAAGGCTACACCGGCGCGAAATATAAGAAATTTAACGTTTCTTACAGCTTTGCAAAAGTCAATGAATCCATCAATCATCTGGTAACGAGCGGCGAAGCGCACGTCAAAGGGCTCAACTTCGTGAAACTTGTCAACTACCTTATCAATAAGAACGGCAACGGCTTGTTCGTGAACTATAAGGCGCACAAAGCCGAAGCGGCAGCGGAAAACGACATCACGATTGGCGACGTTATTATGAACCTGTTGCTTAAAGACAACGTGGGCATAATTCCCGCAGTGTACGGACTTATCGGCATCAATCAGGCGGACGGCCTTGACAACTCGCTTGTTATCGGCGGCGAAAAAATCCTTGCAACGACGTTCAAAAACTTGTTTGAATACAACAACGATAATATCGACGCGGTGAGCATGGTCGCTCTTGCAATGAAATACTTCACGAAGTATCAAGTCGTTCCCGCGGGCAAGACCTACGACTCGGTCGCGGTTTATAAGGAATTCGAAACCGAACTTTACAAGCTGACGGCTCGCGGATTTTACGCGAAAGGTCTCAGCAAACAGCTTATGTTGCTCCGTCCCGATGGATATATGACCGAAGGCGAAAAGTTCTTTGCTGACAATAAAGCGACTGCAACGACTGAAAATATGCAAAAATACGGTTATGCAGTGGTCGAAGACAGCGAGGGCAACAAATATCTGTACCCGTACGTGCTTTATGCAGAGCTTGAAGCAAAGAAAAACAACGCGAAATATCTTTCCGATGAAGGGTTCGAATTTAAAGACGGCAAACTCGTGCTTATCAACACGCCCGACGTCCTTAAACAAGCAATCGCAAACGAACTTAACCGCACAGCGGCGGGATACACGGAAAGCAACTATATCGACGGCAAAGCCGGTTCGTTGCTCCGTCAGGCATACCGCCTCGGAAAGACCTACGTCCCGTATTTCGATAAGACGGCAAACAGCTGGAAAGTCGAGGAAATAGTTGCGGCAGGAACAAGCGCAAATGCGGAAATCATTGACGACATCGCGCTTAAAGTCATCATCGGCACGAAGAAAGACGGCGACCGCGTAACGTACGGCACCGCAACTGTCGAAGGAAAAGTCTACGGAAAGACGTTCTCGATCAAAGGTTACGTCAACTTCTGTGAATCTGACCCGACAACAGACAGCGATTACAACGAAAACCTTATCACTCCCGAAACAAAGGAAAAGGCTTTTGAAATCCAGATTATCAATCCGCAAGAGCAAGGCGTACAACCGTAAGTAAGCGAAGCGGAAAGGCTGCACTGCAAAGTGCAGCCTTTATTTTTTTTGAAAAGCCTTTACTTAACAAATATCGTGTGTTAAAATATTGTAAGATTGTTCAGGGAGAAAGTTATGTTACTCAACAGATTGCTCATAAAAGCGGTCGCACCCGTTCCGAAAATCGAAAAATTCAAGACGTATTTGTTCGTTGCGCCGCACCCCGACGATATCGAAATTGCAGTGGGCAGCACCGTCGCAAGGCTTGCGCGCGAAGGGAAGGACGTATATTATCTCGTTTGCACCGACGGACGGTACGGCACGGAAGACGAAAACATGTCGCCCGAAACGCTTGTTAAAATTCGCCGTGACGAACAACTTGCATCCGCGAAAATTCTGGGCGTTAAGGAAGTAAGGTTTCTGCCTTTTGAGGACGGCGGCATGTACGACGAAGTCGCGCTCCGCATCGAAATCGCAAAAGTCATCGCAGAAATTAAGCCTGACGTCGTGATCGGTCCCGACCACAAACTGTACCCCGAAAGCCACCCCGACCATCTTCGCGTGGGAGAAGCGGTGTCAAAGGCGTATTTTATGTGCGGCAACGTCAATATGATGAAAAGCGTCGGGGCAACCCAAATTGCAAAACCAACGGTTCTGGCGTACTATTTCACCGGTAAACCCAACAGATTCGTCAAAATCACCAAAAAAGACTTTGAAAAAACAAAAGCGGCGTACGCTTGCTTCGTGTCACAATGTCCCCCGCCCGACAACGGCAAAAGTCTTATGCTGTACATGCGCCTGAAAGTCCGTCTTAACGGCTTGCGAAGCTTCCATATTCGCGCCGACGCATTCAGAGTAATGAACAATATGCACATTCACTGCTGCGGCGAAGCGGAAGACACTGCAATCAGACGCCCGTTATAATAAGGAGAAAGTATGGCAAAACAAAAACTCACGCCCGAAGAAAAGGCACAAAGAAAAGCAGAACGCAAAGAAAAATTCAAAGAAATGAACGCAAAAAACGGTACGCGTTGGCAAGCATTCAAGTATCTTCTTTGCACGGCAAGCGCAGGAATTATACAGTTCTTATCGTTCACGATAATGACTTTCGCTTTCAAAAAACTCGACTGGGGCACAATCAACTTCATCACCGTGATGCCCAAGACGCTGTTTGTGGCGACCACGGTTGCGTTGGCGCTGTCCGTTTTGTGGAACTTTACCTTGAACCGCAAATTCACGTTCAAGTCGGCAAAGAACGTGCCCGTCGCAATGGCGCTCGCGTTCCTGTTTTACGTCCCGTTTTATCCGTTCCAGACCTGGTACGTTCACGCCGTATCGTCGTCGCTTGGCGGAGGAGAGGGAGCAAAACTTTTGGCAGAAGCAACCGTAATGCTCATCAACGGCGTTCTGGAATTCTGCTGGCAGAAATTCGTCATTTACAGGAAGTCCGCCAACACGGCGGCGCATAAGGAAGCCGCGCCCGACGCCGCCACCGCCGCCGCGCCCGAAATCGAGCATATCAAAGACAGCGGAGTTTCGGTGGAAGATGTGACCTTGGACGACAACGATACCATCACCAAAGGGTAAAAACGGCGACAATTAGCGTCTTTTTGAGTTTTTGGCAAAACCTTACTCGGTTACGTACGTCCAAGTACGCGCCCTCGTAAGAACTTGCCAAGAAACGTCAAAAATCCATCAAATTCTCGCCGTTTATCGGAAGTTAGTTTCTAAATTCTGACTTTTTAGAGTTAGGGGTCCCCACAAGATACTTTTGTACTTGTGGGGCTTAATTATTAATCCCGCCTACAAAAGGCGGGAATTGTCTTTTTTGAGGCGAATAGAGTTTTCCGTTTTGCACAGAATAAAGGGCGGAGGGTTTATGGAATCATTGAAAAGTAAAAATGAAATCAACCAGGCGGCGTTTGCGCCGAATATGTATGATCCGCTTGGAATGTACGGCTGTTTCCCCGCGCTTATGACTTTTGAAACGTACGAGCCGCTTGAAACGCCCACGCAAGATGCGGACGACTTATAGTCGCAAACTGCGCTGTTGAAATCGCATTATCGCGCGCGATAACGCTCACTCTTTTGCTTGTTTGCGCCTTTTTCTCCACGCAAGTACAAAAGTATCTTGCGTGGGCTTGATAATAAGGTAACCCTTCCGGGAGATTGCCACAACACCGCAAAGCGGTGTTTCGCAATGACAAAAGTGCTTTGCACGGAAGTGAACAAAGGGCATTGTCGAGATGGCGTAATATGCGTTGCACTTGAAAGTATAATTCACCAAAAGCACAAAAAAAATCACCGATTGCTCGGTGATTCTTTTTTTGTTGTTCGTTAATTAGTTGCAAGCCTTAACAGCTGCTTTGGTGCCGGCGTAGAAAGCTTTTCCGGAAACGCCGAATTTGTTGTCTTTCATATTTTCAAGAGCTTTTTTGTAATCGTCTTCGCTGATATTGCCGGCGTCTTTTTGTTTTTTGAGTTCATCCTTAGTTTTCTTTACGTTTGCTTTGTAAGCTTTGTTGAAAGCTCTTGCGTCTTTCGCATTGTCGAAGTAGTAAATGGTAACACTTTGTTTGCCGTCTTTGCTTACGCCGGTAACGATGTTGTCGCATTTGCCGGTAAGGGTAACGTCAAGAGCAGCAGCGGCAACTTTCGCCATAGCGTTAGCGCCATTTACAAGTTCGCCGTTTCCGACAGTAGTGGCAGTATAGCCATTCTCTTTAAGGTTTGCTTCGGCTTTCGTGAATTTAGAAGGTACGCAAGCGCAAAGTACGGTTGCAAGAACAGAAACTACAAGGATAACGGCAAGAATTTTGCCAATGTTCTTTTTCATAAAAAATAAATCCTCCAAATATATTTAGATATGCTTATTATACGCGTGCAAGAAAAATATGTCAACGATTTTTCATTGACCGCGCCCGTTTGTTTTTGGTGTATTTCGCTTTGAAAAAGCGCGCTCTCGGGGTATAATTATAATAAATATCGGTAATCCGATCACAAACAAAAAAGGGCAAAGAAGAATGATTATTCACGGACTTAACAAACTGACGCTCCTGGACTATCCGGGGCTTACCGCATGCACGCTTTTTACGGGCGGGTGCAATTTCCGTTGTCCGTTTTGTCACAACGCGAGCCTTGTCGAAAATCCGATGGGACAACCCGTTATCCCCGAAGACGAAATATTCGCGTATCTTAAAAAGCGACAGGGCATTCTGGAAGGCGTTTGTATCACCGGCGGCGAGCCTACGCTCAACCCCGACCTTATCGACTTTATGAAAAAGGTAAAGTCGCTTTCGTACAAGGTAAAACTCGACACCAACGGCACGAACCCCGATATGCTGATCCGCGCGGTCGAAGAAGGGGCGGTGGACTACGTTGCGATGGACATTAAAAACAGCCCTGAAAATTACAGCCTGTCCGTCGGCATAAAAAATTACGACACCGCAAAAATAAAACGCAGCGTGAAATACCTTCTTGAAGACCACGTCGATTACGAATTCCGCACGACCGTCGTCCGCGAATTTAACGACAAAAACTCGTTTTACGGCGTCGCCGACCTTATCTCGGGCGCGAAAAAATATTATCTTCAAGCATTTAAGGACAGCGGCGATCTGATTGACGAGACACTTCACGGGCTGACAAGGGAGGAAATGGAAGAAATATTGCCGATTTTCGACGGACAAGTCGATAAAATTGAAATTCGCGGCATGGATTGATACCACAATATCTTGTGGTGCGGTTAAAAAAACAAATCAATATATTGATATAAAACAATTGACACGTGCATTTATGCGTGTTATTATGAATGTACTCGCAATAGAGCGATATGTCAGGGTGTTATCCGCTTGGATTTTTCAAAGAATCTTCACGGGAAACTCCCCTTTTTGTGCCCAAAAACGATAAAACGGCAAAATCTTGCGCCGATTGTAAGGTACAAAATTAAGAACATGCTACACGGCATAACAAAATTTAATGTCATTGCGAGGAGCGTAGCGACGTGGCAATCTCCCGGAAGGGACACCGAATAATGAAAGCATATTATGTATACATCATGACAAACGTGGACAATACGGTATTGTATACGGGCGTCACCGACGATATAGAAAGAAGAGTGGCGGAACACAAAAACCATACATTGAAAGGTTTTACCGACAGATATAACGTAACGAAATGCGTGTACGTTGAAGAATACGGGAACATAAACGACGCAATAATGCGTGAAAAACAAATCAAAAGTTGGAGCAGAGCAAGGAAGTTCGACCTTATCAACACGACAAATCCGGCATTAAAGGACTTAGGAGAATAAGGTAACCCTTCCGGGAGATTGCCGCGCTGCGCTCGCAATGACATAAGTGCGTTGCACGGAATGAAACAAGCGATTGCTTCTTGCAATGACAAGGTAACCCTTCCGGGAGATTGCCACGCTGCGCTCGCAATGACATAAGTATTTCGTACGGAAGGGACATCGAATAAGAAAACAAAACGACGACGTCGTTAAGCATAAAATAATCAACAAAAGAAAATATAAAGGAAATGAGGAAAATGTATCAGGTAATTAAAAGAGACGGTAAAATAACCGATTTTGATCTTAACAAAGTCTCTGTCGCCATTACCAAAGCGTTTGAGGCGCAGAACAAGCAGTACGTTCCCGCAATCATCGACATGTTGACGCTCCGCGTTACCGCCGATTTCGAAAGCAAGATTGAAAACAATCTCGTCCACGTCGAAGACATCCAGGACAGCGTCGAGCACGTCCTTGAACAATCGGGCTACACCGACGTTGCAAAGGCGTATATTCTTTACAGAAAACAACGTGAAAAGATCCGTAATATGAAGTCGACGATACTTGACTACAAGGAAGTCGTCAACAATTACGTCCATCTTGAAGACTGGCGCGTGAAAGAAAACTCCACGGTCACTTATTCCGTCGGCGGACTTATTCTCAGCAACAGCGGCGCAATCACCGCAAACTACTGGCTTTCGGAAGTTTACGACGAAGAAATCGCACGCGCTCACAAAAACGCCGATATTCACATCCACGATTTGTCGATGCTCACCGGTTACTGCGCCGGTTGGTCGCTGAAACAACTTATTCAGGAAGGTCTTGGCGGAATCCGCGGCAAAATCACGTCAAGCCCCGCGGCGCATCTTTCCACGCTTTGCAACCAGATGGTAAACTTTTTGGGCATTATGCAAAACGAATGGGCGGGCGCACAGGCATTTTCCTCATTCGACACGTATCTTGCGCCGTTTGTCAAAGTCGATAACCTTTCTTATAAAGAAGTAAAGCAGTGCATACAATCCTTCATTTACGGCGTCAACACGCCCAGCCGTTGGGGTACGCAGGCTCCGTTCACCAACATCACGCTTGACTGGACGGTTCCTAACGATCTGGCGGAACTCAACGCAATCGTCGGCGGCAAAGAATGCGACTTCAAATACAAGGATTGCAAAAAAGAAATGGATATGGTCAACAAGGCCTTTATCGAAATCATGATCGAGGGCGACGCCAACGGCCGCGGTTTCCAATATCCTATCCCCACGTATTCCATCACCCGCGACTTTGACTGGTCGGAAACCGAAAACAACAAACTCCTGTTTGAAATGACCTCGAAATACGGCACCCCGTACTTCTCGAATTACATCAACAGCGATATGGAGCCTTCGGACGTCAGAAGTATGTGTTGCAGACTTCGCCTGGACCTTCGCGAACTTCGCAAGAAATCGGGCGGATTCTTCGGCAGTGGCGAAAGCACGGGATCTATCGGCGTCGTGACCATCAACCTTCCCAGAATCGCGTATCTCGCAACCGATAAGGCGGACTTCTATCGTCGCCTTGACAAGATGATGGACATCTCCGCGCGCAGTCTGAAAGTCAAACGCGACGTCATCACCAAACTCCTCGAAGAAGGGCTTTATCCTTACACCAAACGTTATCTCGGCACGTTCAGCAACCACTTCTCGACAATCGGTCTTGTCGGCATGAACGAGGCAGGGCTCAACGCAAAATGGCTCAGAAAAGACCTGACGAACGTCGAAACGCAGGAATTCGCAAAAGAAGTCCTCAACCATATGCGCGAAAGACTTTCCGATTATCAGGAACAGTACGGCGATTTGTACAACCTCGAAGCAACCCCGGCGGAATCCACTTCCTATCGTCTTGCAAAGCACGATAAGGCGCAATTCCCCGACATCATCACCGCTTCCGAAAACGACAATATCCCGTACTACACCAACAGTTCGCACCTTCCCGTCGGATACACCGCGGATATCTTCTCGGCACTCGACGTTCAGGACGAACTTCAAACGCTGTATACTTCGGGCACGGTATTCCACGCGTTCCTCGGCGAAAAACTTCCCGACTGGAAATCCACGGCAAAACTTGTCAGAACCATCGCGGAAAACTATAAACTGCCGTATTACACCATCTCGCCGACGTACAGCATCTGCAAAGAGCACGGCTATATCTCCGGCGAACACTTCAAGTGCCCCAAATGCGGACAACCCGCCGAAGTTTACAGCCGTATCACCGGCTACTATCGTCCCGTACAGAACTGGAACGACGGCAAACTGCAAGAGTTCTCGCAAAGGAAAACTTACGACATCGCAAACTCTTCGTATCACGGCGTAAACCAGCATATCGTCAGCGATACCTGCTGCGGAGAACAGGACGTGAGAGTGCAGGCAGATCCCAACTTCAAAAAGAACGACGGCGAAATCCTGCTGTTCACAACGAAAACCTGCCCCAACTGCAAAATGGCAAAAATGATGCTCGATAAAGCAGGTATCAAATACACCGTCATCGACGCGGAAGATCAGAAAGACCTTACCCAAAAATACGGCGTCAAAAAAGCCCCCACTATGCTCGTCGCGAACGGACAGGGCTACGACCGCTACGAAAACGCGAGCTTCATTAAAAAATTCGTTGAAAACGCAAAATAATTTATGATTTACGATGTAATTATCATAGGCGCGGGGACGGCAGGCATGACTGCCGCCCTCAACGCTTTAAGAAACGGCAAAACAGTCCTTGTGCTGGAAAAAGAAACCGTCGGCGGTCAGATTTCGCTTTCGCCGCGCGTCGAAAACTTCCCCACGATTACCGCAATCTCGGGGGCGGAACTCTCCGACAGACTGTTTGAACAGATTATGCACCACGGCGCGGATTTCGAGCTGGAAAAGGTTACCGGACTTAAAAAGGACGGCGACGTCTTTACCGTTCTTACCGACTACGGCGCGCACGAAGGGAAATCCGTCATCATCGCAACCGGCGCAAGCGCAAGACATATCGGCGTCCCCGGCGAAGACGAACTTATCGGTCACGGAGTGTCTTATTGCGCGCTGTGCGACGGAGCGTTTTACAAGGACGAAGAGGTCGCGCTCATCGGCGATGCCAATACCGCTTTGCAATACGCACTGTTTTTGACGAATTATTGCAAAAAAGTCCACGTTTGCACGCTTTTCGACAGATTCTTTGCGGATAAAGCCCACGTCGACAACCTTATGACAAAAGATAACGTCGCGATTTATCACAACCTTTCGCTGAAAGAGTTTTTAAGTGGCGGCGGCGAACTTTCGGGGCTCGTTTTTGAAAATACCGTCGACAAATCGGAATTCCGCCTGTCCGTAAAAGCCGTGTTTATCGCGATAGGGCAAATCCCCGACAACTCCGCTTTCAAAGACTTCGTCGACATCGACAAAAACGGATATATCGTCGCGGGCGAAGACGGCACGACCAGAACCGACGGATTGTTCGTTGCGGGCGATTGCCGTACCAAACGTATCCGCCAACTCGCAACGGCGGCGGCGGACGGCGCGATTGCCGCAACCAACGCGTCCATTTATCTGAAATAAGAAATCCGACAAAGACTTTTCGCCCGTCGATTCCTTGACAAACAAGTTGCAAAACGATAAAATCTTTTTTGCAACTTATAAAACGCTTCCGTAGTTAAATGGATATAATAAACCCCTCCTAAGGGTTAGTTATGGGTTCGATTCCCGTCGGGAGTACCAAAAAGCAGACACTTTTGTGTCTGCTTTTGCTATCCCTCCGGAGAATCGAACGGCTGTTAACACAGCCCGATTCCCGAACGCTCGGCGTGCTCGCTGATACACGGGAGTGCCAAAACGACTGTGAAGACAGTCGTTTTTTTAACCCCAACTTGGAATCGAACGGCTGTTAACACAGCCCGATTCCCGTACGCTCGACAAGCTCGCTGATACACGGGAGTACCAAAACGACTGTGAAGACAGTCGTTTTTATATGATGAAGAGAAAGGGCTGACGATTCAGAACGCACAAAGGGTTTTCGGAAATAAGTTTACGGATGGAAAAACAGGGGATAAAGGTGGGGAAATGAAAAAACGGGCAAAAGTAAACGAGACGCCGCAAAGGGCGTCCCGTCAGGTTTTGGGGGATTTAGGATTGTTATTTTGCGGGGACGAAGCCTGCGACAACCGCGAAGATCATAAGCGAGCAGCAGATGAGCATGCAGACAATCTGCACGGGTTTGCTGTTCTTGACGCGATTGACAAACTTGTCGAATTTTTCAAAGTAGAAGTTTTGCTCAAACCAGTTTTTGCCGCCGATCTGCAAAATACCGCCGAATGTCAGGGTGCTTGCTCTAAACAGGAGCCAGAGACCAGGGTCGGGAGCCATACCGAATCTGCCCATTCCGACAAGAGGTCCGACGAAAACGGCAAGGATAGGTGCAAGCAGGAATCCGACGTGCATAAGCGCAACTGACGAAGAAAACTCGCCGGTAACGAAAAGCCAGTTCCAGATTGTGTAAGCGATCATCGTGGCGATGGTGATGCCAAGGCCGACGCTTGTCGTGCCGGAGACCGCGCCGTTGAAAAGGTTGGACTGGGCGGTGAAATACGAGGAAGTAAAGGCAACTTCGGTGCCGAGTTTCGAGAAACCGTCGATGAAGTAAATGGGTGAGTTGGCGGTTGTGGTAGTGCCCCAGGTCGAGCCCAGGAAGAGTGCCGACGCGCCGATTGCCATAAAGAGTCCCGAAACGCCGTTGAAATACTGCTTGTTTTTGAAGAAGTCGGTCATCGTTGCTTCCAGAACGTTAATGATATAAAGTCCCAGCACGACGACAACGAAGATATCGCCGGGGAGGAGACCGAAGCAAGCAAACAAGACGATTGTTCTTCCGACGAGCAACGTGGTAAGTTTCAGCGTCTCGAAGAACACGGGCTTCATCGCGATCAGTACAAGGATACCGAGCACAAGGTTGAAGGGGATATTGCCGTATGCCTGGAATTTCGACGTGATGACGGAAACACCGAGAATCGTCGCCGTAAACATAAACCATTTGAGAATGGTGTCGAGTCCCGGCGTGACCTTGTAGTCAATCGCTTCGGGGCCGGGTGCAAACATTTTTTTGAGTCTTTCGACTCGCGCTGCTTTTTTTTCGCTGTCCATAATTTTGCTCCTGAATGATTTTTGATTTCTAATCAAAGCATACCCGCCAAAAGTATATTTGTAAACGAAGATTTTGGGACTAAACGCTAAAATCGTCCCAAAATAGAACCAAAATAAAGAAAAGACCTGAAAATATTGATAAATAATTAACAATATGATATTATGATTAAAGAAGAAAGACAAAAAACGACAAAACGAGAAGTCTTTTTTCGGGTGGGAAGATGTCCAAGGATACGACCAAACAACACATCACGGATTGTTTCAACGGATTGTCGAGAAAGTACACGCTTGACCAGATAACCGTCAATATGATTGCCGAGGCGGCGGGCGTTTCGAAGTCGACGTTTTATCGGCATTTTCTGGACAAGTACGACGTCATGAATTATAACTACAAGCGGGTTTTGGACGAGATTTTCGCGGTCAACGCCTGCAAGAGTTGGAACGAGCTGTTTTTGAGCATACTTTCGTTCATCGAGAGGGACATAAACAGGGTAAGGCACGCCTTTTTATATCTCGGGACGAACTCTTACGAGCAGTACGTTTTCGAGTATTCGTTCAAACGTATGAACGAGAAGTGCGTCGAAAAACGCGGAAGCGAGTTGAGAGAAGACGAGATATTCACGGCAAAACTCATAATATACGGTTGCGTATATGCCGTAAAAGACTGGGTTTTCGGCGATAAGCGGGTGTCGCGGCAGGAACTTGCGCGCCAGATCGACAACGCAATCCCCGAAGAATACAAGGCGTTATTATAAGGTCGCGCATAAAAAGAAATCAATAAAAAATATAAACAAATCAGAAGAGGTACATTATGGCTATGAGAAAAAGCATTCTTCATCTGGTCAAAGTTATGGGCGGTCTCGCCGGAATGATGACCAAAATCACAGAAGACTCCCCCGAGTATTATGCGCTTAATTGTTTGACCGACGAAGAAGCGGACGTTGCCGCAAGTCTCGGACTGAGAAAACCCAGAACGCTCGAATACGTCGCCGACAAGTGCGGAAAATCGACGGAAGAAACCAAGAAGATTCTGGACAGACTCGGACATCTCGGAGTTATCAAAATTTATACCGAAAACGGGCAAACCCTGTATTTCATGCAGATTTTTGCGCCGGGCACGCTTGAAATGATGGTGGGTTGCACCGAAAACGTCAAAGAGCACCCGGAAATCGCAAAGGCGTTCGAAGCATACACCCGCGGACTTATGGAGTCCATGGGCACGATGTTGCCGTACGGCGCAAGTATGATGAGGGTTATCCCCATCGAATCCGCGATTGCGGGCGACAGCCAGGCGGTCCCTTACGAAAAGATTTCTTATTATCTTGACAAATACGACACTTTCTCGGTGTCTCCCTGCTCGTGCAGGCGTTCAAGGCGTATGCTGGACGAAGGCTGCGGACACCTTGAAGACGACATGTGCGTCCAGATGGGTTCGGGCGCGGAATACTTCATCAAAACCGGCAAGGCAAGACAAATTACAAGGGAAGAAGCCGAGGCGATTTTCAAAAAAGCCGAAGAAAACGGACTTATGCACCAGATGCCCAACCTCGAAGGACCGGGCGAATCGGCGGCAATCTGCAACTGCTGCGCGTGCTCGTGCTTTGCAATCCGCATTTCCACGATGTTCAATTGTCCCGACGCGGAACGCAGCAACTACCACGCCGAAATCGATCAGGAAAACTGCGTCGCGTGCGGTCAGTGCGTTGAAAACTGCCCCACGAACGCGGTAAGACTCGGACAAAAACTTTGCACGGTAACGCCCATCGAAACACCCAAATACGACAAGGTTCGCAACACTGTCTGGGGCAAAGACAAATGGAACGTCGATTATCGCGAAAACAGACAAGACACCCTTGAAAGCGGCACCGCTCCCTGTAAGACCGCGTGCCCCGCGCACATCGCGGTTCAGGGCTATATAAGGCTTGCGTCTTTGGGCAAATATACCGAAGCGTTGGAACTTATCAAGAAAGAAAACCCGTTCCCCGCAATTTGCGGACGTATCTGCCCGCATAAGTGCGAAGACGCTTGCACGCGCGGACAAATCGACAAGGGCGTCGCAATCGACGAAATCAAAAAGTTTATCGCAGACAAGGATAAAAACAGCAACCACAGATTTATTCCCAACAAAAAACACGATTATTCGATGAAGAATATGGCAGTCATCGGCTCGGGCCCCGCGGGACTTTCCTGCGCATACTACCTTGCCGTCGACGGATACAACGTGACCGTGTTTGAAAAGGAAAACAAACTCGGCGGTATGATGACGCTCGGTATCCCCGCGTTTAGGCTTGAAAAAGACGTCGTCGAGGCGGAAATCGACATTCTGCGCGAGCTGGGCGTAAAATTCGTAACCGGCGTGGAAGTCGGCAAGGACAAGACGCTGGACGAATTGAAAAAAGAAGGCTTTGACGGATTCTATCTTGCAATCGGCGCAAGCGCGGGCAGAAAACTCGGCGTAGAAGGCGAAGACGCGAAAGGCGTAATCCTTGGCGTTGATTTCCTGAAAGACGTCGCGCTTGAAAGAAGCGAACCTTTGCACGGAAACGTCATCGTTATCGGCGGCGGAAACGTTGCAATCGACGTCGCAAGGACTGCTGTCAGATGCGGCGCGCAAACCGTCAATATGTATTCGTTGGAACAAAGAGCGGAAATGCCCGCCCTCGAAGAAGAAATCGAAGAAGCGGAAAGCGAAAACGTCGTCATTAACAACGGATACGGACCGAAACGCATCGTCGTTGAAAACGGCAAAGTCATCGGCGTAGAGTTCAAGAAATGCGTGTCCGTATTCAACGCGGAAGGCAAATTCGCGCCCAAGTATGACGAAAACGACACCGTTATCGTTCCCGCAGACTTTGTGCTTGTCTCAATCGGTCAGAAAATCGAGTGGGGTAACCTGCTGGACGGCACCAACGTCAAACTCAACAAAAACAACACCGTCGCGGTTGACGAATTCTACGTCACGGGCGACAAGAATATCATCGCCGGCGGCGACTGCGTGACGGGACCGAAATTCGCAATCGACGCAATCGCAAGCGGCAAAGAAGGCGCAATCTCCCTGCATAGGGCGGTATGGCCGGGACAAACCCAGAAATACGGCAGAGACAGAAGAGTTTACGTCGAGCTCGACAAGGACAATCTGGAACTCAAAGGCTACGACAACGTCAAACGTCAACGCCCGCTGCACATAAAAGAAAACGACGGCACGTTCAAAGACAACCGCGCGACCTTCACCGAAGAACAAATGAAAGCCGAAACGGCAAGATGCCTCGGATGCGGCGCGGCGAAAGTCGACACCTATATGTGCGTAGGTTGCGGACAGTGCACGACGAAATGTAAGTTCGACGCAATCAAACTTGTCAGAAACGACAAGACCGTCGTGGCAAAAGTATACGAAAAACTGCCCCTCGAAATGGCAAAACACGCCATCAAACGCGTCGGCAAAATCATCACCAAACCCATTTCGCCGAAGGAATAAAGTATGCACGAATTAGGAATCGTTTTTGAAGTCGTAAAACTTGTGGAACAGGTGGCGGTCGAGCAGCAACTCCCCGCCGTCGACACCATAGTCTTGCAGGTGGGCGAACTGTGCGGGGTAATTCCCGTATATCTTGACGAATGTTGGCCCGCCGCAATCGACAAAAAGCCGTTTTTCAAAAACACGAAACTGAAACTCGACGTCGTGCCGGGAATGGCAAAGTGTCGCGCATGCGGGGAAGTATTCAACGTTATCGCAAACGAAGGATATTGTCCGAAGTGCAATTCGTTTGACAAAGATTTGTTGTCGGGAAGGGAATTTATGATCAAAGAAATTCTCGTGCCCGATGACGGTTTCGACGAGACGGAAACCGTCAATAATGACAAAAACGACAATTAAAGGAACGGAATTTTAACATGATCGACCCGATTAGTACGATTGAACTGAAAAAGAGCATTCTTGAAGATAACGACGCCGACGCCGAAAAACTTCGCGCGGAACTTAACGCGCGGGGCGTTTATTATATCAATCTGATGTCTGCGCCGGGCAGCGGAAAAACCTCGCTTCTCGTTAAGCTTATCGGCGCGCTTAAAGACAGGTGCGCCGTCGGCGTAATGGAAGCGGATATCGACGGCGACGTGGACGCATATACCGTAAGAGAAGCCGGCGCCGAGGCAATCCAGCTGCACACGGGCGGCATGTGCCATCTTGACGCGGATATGTCCAGACAAGGCTTCAAGGAGTTTTGCACAAGCGCAGACGTCGTGTTTCTGGAAAATATCGGAAACCTTGTGTGTCCGGCGGAATTCGACACGGGCGCGCATCTCAAAATGGCGCTTCTTGCGGTTCCCGAGGGCGATGATAAACCGCTGAAATACACCCTTATGTTTTCGACGTGCGACGTTGTCGTCGTCACGAAAACCGACACGACAAAGTACTTTGACTTCGACCTTGAAAAATGCAAAAAATATATCGCGAAAATCAATCCGAATGCAAAAGTTTTCGCCGTATCGTCCAAGACGGGCGAGGGCGTCGATACGCTTGCGGACTGGATTTTCGACAGTTATAAAAATTGGCGCGAGGGATTGAAATGAAAGTTATTGCGGTCAAAGAAAGTATTTTTTCCAACAACGACAAGGTCGCGGACGAACTGCGCGCGTCGCTCCGAAAAAAAGGCGCGTTCATGATTAACGTTATGTCTTCGCCGGGCAGCGGAAAAACGACGCTTCTCACAAGGCTTATCAACGATATGAAAAGCAAAATCAGGATTGTCGCGATGGACGTCGATATCGAGACCGACGTCGACGCAAGGCGCATTGCGGAAAATACCGGCGTCGAAAGCGTGCAAATCCACAACGGCGGACTGTGCCATATCGACGCGCAGATGGTCACGGACGCGCTGGAACAGGCGGACTTTCCGGAAACCGATCTAATTGTGCTGGAAAACATCGGAAACCTTGTGTGTCCGGCGGAATTCGACACGGGCGCACACCTTAATATGATGCTTTTGTCCGTGCCCGAAGGCGACGATAAGCCGCTGAAATACCCGCTTATGTTTGAAAAGTGCGACGTGGTTGTCGTCACGAAAATCGATACACTCGAAGCGTTCGACTTCGATATGAAAAAGTTTGAAGAACGCGTCGGAAAGCTCAATAAAAACGCGCGGATTTTTAAGGTCAGCGCAAAAACCGGCAAGGGAATCGAGGCGTTGGAAAACGAACTGTACGAAAGGATAAAACTTCTGAAAAAATAAATATCCATAAAAAGGGACGGCAACTTCAAACGAAATGCCGTCCTTATTTTTTATCATTTTTTGGTATTGATTAAATGTGGGTTTTCTTTTTGATTTCGTTGTATATCGTGCGCCCCGTGAACGCGACAAGGAAAATAAGCGTTATCATGGATATCCCGAACGCCACCATCGGAAGAATTATTTCGGTGCACGCGCCCGCCATGACTGCCGCCGCGGGAACGATTCCCAGAAGACACGTCATCCACATATATCTGAAAAACGAGTTGCCCTTTCTCTTGTGGAAAACACCCACGAGAATAAGGTGAAGTGCCAGCGAAACCATAATGGTAATCGGCATCGCATAAGCAAAGCACCACTCTTTCGTTTTGAAAACATACTGCGCCGTAATGAATATAACGGACAGCATCAGCGTTTGCGAAAACACCTTTGCGCCGTTCGGTCCTTTGTAAAAAACGGTGGTTTTGAGTGTAAAATAGCCGTATAAAGTAAGGATTAGTGCAAAAACGCACCAAAGATACTTTCTTGCAACGGTAAGGTTGACGGCAATGCAGATTACGTTGACGACAAGCGCGACGATAAGATATACGCTTGAAAACGTTACCGGGTGTCCGAGTTTTCTTATATGCTTTTCGGGATACAACGGGCGCTCCGCAGGCTCGCCTTCGAGCGGGGATTTGCACAGGGGGCAGACGTCGTAAATACCGTCGACGTGAACGCCGCAATTTTTACAATACATCGTTATTCCTCCCAATAGTTACTGCGCACGGTAACGTCCATATCTTCGCCCGCAAGGAAACGGAAAAATTCCTTTTCGACAGACGTGTCGACGAGTTTTCTTGCAAAAGTAAAGGTGGTTTTGTCGAGTGCGGATATGCTTGTCAGCGCGCGCGGCGATGTTTTTGCCGTCGACGCCATAATGGATATTTGATCGACTTTGGATTTCATTCCGTCGGGAATCTGCACGACGCCTATGTTTGAAAACGTCATCGTTTTTTTGCTGTTTCCGAAGAAAAGCCCTGACGCCTTGAAAATAAATTGTTTTACGGGCAGGGGAAGTATGCGGAACAAAAACAGACGTTCCGTTTTTGCGGTCACGTTGATTTTGTTTTGCAAAACTTCTTTTTCGGTGTCCTTTTTCAGGCGGGTTTCGACGCGCTTTATTATTTCCTCAAACGACGGCGCGTCGTTGACGTCGACGCCCACGCGTGAGAACAACGAGAAGTTCAGCAAAGTGCGGCTCGGGAAAGGCTTTCTGAGATTTATCGGCACGAAAAGCACAATGGGCGGATTTCCGTCGGGCTTTGTGATTTTTGCCTTGTAAATCGCGTTTATGAGAACGGCAGCCGAATACACCGTTACGGTTGTGTGATATGCGTGCGCGCGTTCAAGGAGTTTCGCCGTGTCAACGGTTCCCTCGATAACGCCGCTTCCCTTGAAGTCGAATCTGGCGTCGGGGAAGGTGTACGCTTTGCTGCCTTGCAGATCCTTCACGCCTTTAAGGTGGAAAATGCTCACTTTTTGCGCGTATTTCAAAAAGCCGTCTTCCGCTTCGTCGGGCAAAGGCTCGCTTTCGGGCAGCCTGATTTTGCCCTCGGGATCAACGTCGTCGCCTGAAAGACGGACGTATTCGAAAAGTATCGTTTTGAAAAATTCCATGCAGCCGTTTCCGTCGCAAAGGGCGTGGAAACAGTCGATTGAGATTTTGTTGTTGAAATAGGACACGCGGAAATTATATCCGTACGTTTCGATGCTGTCGATGTCTTTGATTAAATAGTCGGAATCGGGCACGACCTCGGGCTTTCCGTCAAGTTCTTCCAGATAATGCCAGAAAATCCCGCGACGCAAACATACGTTGAAATACGGATATCGCTTTATCGAGTTTTGCAGGGCGGCTTGAAGCACGGCGGGATCGACGTCGTCGCGCATAATCGCCGATATTCTGAACAGGTTTTGTATGTTGCTTTTCAGGTTGAACGGATATATCTTCCCGGAGTTGTCCAGCCTGTGCCATGACTTGATCTTTTCCATTATGTTATAAAGTATAGACTTAACTATGCAAAAAGTCAATAAACGAACGCCCGTAAAGACCCGCACAAAACAAAACGATAAAAAAGGACCTGTGTTTTCACAAGTCCTTGGTGTACCATAAGGGATTCGTAGCCGACAGGCGTAATAGCGAAGTGAACGAGTTTACTCGTATAAACGGAGCGCCAGCCCGCAGGGGTTCAGTTGCAAAGCAACGCGAGCGATAGCACGCAGAATCCCTTGTGCAAATTAAAAAGACTCACAAAATAGTGAGTCTTTTTGGTGTACCATAAGGGATTCGAACCCCTGGCCTTTTGGTCCGTAGCCAAACGCTCTATCCAGCTG
>OGLM01001716.1_pt1 | contig 21851 bp, 14 predicted proteins | sample 1572531 | NCBI WGS metagenome assembly OGLM01 (sample SAMEA2581909, study PRJEB24529) | metagenome | biome: Human gut stool | place: China | collected 2011 | reverse complement strand
CATTCTCTCTGATCACTGACAAAGGCTTTTTGACGAATGCGGGTGTGCTTTTTTCAGACCAATGTCCTTATAGACATTCAAGTCTTTATTGTACCAGATGGACGGGTATTCATAAAGATGATGCCAAAGACTCTCGTGAATATCAGGGAAACTTATTGTCGTTGCTTGATGCGGGAGAACAATTTGTGGATTTACACAATTTGAAAGGATGGGTAAAATTACCAAACCGTCGCCTGAACACCCCTGATTACTCACGCCGTGCAGTGTTTGAAGCATTGGTTAATGCGTTTATCCATCGTGATTATTCTGAGTTAGGAAGTGAAGTTCATATTGATATTTATGATGATCGATTGGTTATTTATTCTCCGGGAGGAATGTTTGATGGAACACTTATTCAAGACCGGGACTTGGATGATATTTCATCCAAACGTCGTAATCCTATATTAGCCGATGTGTTTGCACAATTGGATTTTATGGAAAAGAGAGGAAGTGGATTACGAAAGATATATAATGAAACGGCAAAACTTCCGGGTTTTACTGAAGCAAAAGAACCTAGATTCCGTTCGCAAGCTACTTCCTTTTATACTGAACTGCTGAATAATAATTATAGAAGTCAAATGAATGACCCTGTAAATGACCCTGTAAATGACCCTGTAAATGACCCTGTAAATGACCCTGTAAAATCATTTACTTTACTGCAAAAGGACTTAATCTCATTGTTAAAAGAAACCCCGACTATAACTCGGCCTGAATTATGCGAACGTTTAAATGTAAGTCTGGCAACAATCAGAAGGGCTATAGCTCAATTAAAAGAGCTAAACATTATAGAACGAATGGGTTCAGACAAAGCTGGATACTGGAAAGTAAAAACGGGAGTGGATAAATTAATAAATGAAAGATGATGAAACTGAAATTCAAGATACAACAATACCAAACAGATGCTGTTGAAAATGTGGTAAAGGTATTCAATGGTCAGCCCAACCAAGGTTTGAGAGAATACGTGGTGGATAAAGGGAAAGTTTATATCAAGAAAAATGGGAAGCTTACAGAAGACACTCAAACATCTTATGATGAAAATACTGGTTACAAGAACAGTGATATTATACTGACTAGAGAAGAACTGTTGAGAAATATTCACCAAATCCAAACAGAAAGCAATATTCGTTTATCAAATGATGTGGTAGATAAGTTAGGAGCTTGTCAGCTTGATGTTGAGATGGAAACCGGTACAGGTAAAACATACGTCTATATCAAAAGTATGTTTGAACTCAACAAACTGTATGGATGGACTAAGTTTATTGTGGTTGTACCCAGTGTCGCCATTCGTGAAGGTGTAAAGAAAAGCTTTGATATAACGGTAGATCACTTTATGGAGCTTTATGGGAAGAAAGCACGTTATTTTATTTATAACAGTAATAATCTGAATCAAATAGATACGTTTTCTCAAAGTGGTGATATCTCTGTAATGATTATTAATACACAGGCTTTTAATACTTCTTTGAAAGAGGGGGCGAAAAATGCCGCAGCTCGTATCATTTACTCCGTGCGTGATGAGTTTGGCAGTCGCCGACCAATTGATGTTATATCTGCCAATCATCCGATCATTATTCTTGATGAACCGCAAAAGATGGGCGGAGCAGCGACACAAACAGCTTTAGCTCGCTTTAATCCTCTTTTTACGTTGAACTATTCAGCCACTCATAAAGAAACGCACAATCCTGTTTATGTGTTGGATGCATTGGATGCTTACAATCAAAAACTGGTGAAGAAGATTGAGATAGTAGGTTTTGAATTGAAACATCTTAAAGGTACGGATAGTTACATGTATCTGGAAGATATTGTTTTGTCTAAGACAGAAGCCCCTAAAGCTCGTCTTGAAATAGAAGTGAAACACGCCAATAACATTAAGAGAGAGGTAAAGAATCTCGGTGTCGGAGATGATTTGTTTTACGTGTCTAATGAATTGGAGCAATATCGTGGTTATACTATTTCTGATATCCATATTGATACAATGGATAGTAGTCATAGTACTGTTTCATTTTCCAACGGAAAAATGATGTATATTAAAGATGTGTATGGGGATATTTCGGCTGATCACAAAGCACGCATTCAAATCAGGGAAACTGTAAAGGCACATTTTCGCAAGGAAGCTTCTCTGTTTAAACGTGGAATCAAAACGCTTTCGCTTTTTTTCTTGGATGAAGTTGCCAACTATAGGAAATATAATGAAGACGGACAGCAAATGCTTGGGCGCTATGGTGAAATATTCGAGCAAGAATATAAAGCGGAATTGAATAACAATCAAAATATGTTTGATGCTGATTACATGTCCTATCTAGGAAGTATTTCTACGCATGAAACTCATGCGGGTTATTTCAGCATTGATAAGAAAGGGAGAAGTGTCAATAGTGATATAAAACGTGGTTCAGACCAATCGGACGATATTTCGGCTTACGACTTGATTTTAAAGAACAAGGAACGTCTGCTTAGCTTTGACGAACCGGTTCGTTTTATCTTTTCTCATTCAGCCTTGCGTGAAGGATGGGATAATCCGAATGTATTTCAAATCTGTTCACTTCGCCAATCTAATAGTGTAAGTCAGAAGAGACAAGAAGTAGGTCGTGGTCTGCGACTTTGTGTTGACCAGTATGGTGTCCGCATGGATGCAGAAATACTGCCAGATGAAGTTCATAGTGTGAACAAACTGACCGTTATAGCCTCTGAAGGATATGCTTCTTTTGTGGCAGATTTACAGAAGGACATTAAGGCAGACCTCTACGATCGTCCTACCAAGGCTGATATTGATTTCTTTATTGGCAAGATTCTTTTTTCCAATGAAGGGAAGAAATATACTGTTTCCAAAGAAGACGCACAAGAAATTGTATTCCAGTTGCGTATGAACGGTTATATTACGAAAGGTGGTGAGGTTACAGATACATTCCGTGAGGACTTGAAGAATAATAATTTGAAACAACTTCCTGATGAACTGGAACCACTGACAGATGCTGTTTATAAACGTGTTCAGTCTATCTTCGATAGTAAGGCCCTTGATGATATGATTGGCAATGGTAGCAAGCCACAAACACCGCCTAATACGCTCAACGATAATTTTTCGAAGAAGGAATTTCAGGAGTTGTGGAAGCGTATCAACCATAAATACGCTTATAAAGTTCAATTTGACAGTAACGAGTTGATTGAAAAAGCTGTGGAAGCTATTAATAGAGAGTTGGAAGTCACTCTACTGACTTATGTGATAACGAAAGGTGTTCAGAAGGATGAACTAAAGAAAGATGATGTCGTTTCAGGTGAAATGCTTCAAAAAAAGGCGTCGCAGACGGATAGATTGACTACAGATGTGGTTAGCCGTGTGAAGTATGATCTTATCGGTAAAATAGCATCCGGCACGACACTCACCCGTAAAACTGTAGCCACAATACTGACAAAAATCCGTCCGGTTAAGTTTGATATGTTTAAGGTAAACCCGGAAGAGTTTATTACTAAGGTTACTCGGCTTATTCTTGAACAAAAAGCAACTATGATTGTGGAGCATATTTCATATAATCAAGTGGATGGTGAATATGACAGCAGTATCTTTACACAAGAAAAACATACTTCTATGGATAAGGCTTTCAAAGCTCAAAAGAGTATTCTTGACTACGTATTCACCGATGGTATCGCTGAAAAGAGTAATGAACGTAAATTTGTAGAAAGTCTTGATATTTCTGATGAAGTGGCAGTATATGCGAAATTGCCAAAGGGATTCCACATTCCGACTCCTGTAGGAAATTATTCACCGGACTGGGCTATTGCTTTTGAAAAAGATAAAGTGAAACATATCTATTTCATTGCTGAAACCAAAGGTTCAATGAGTTCCATGGAGTTACGGGAAATTGAGAAAAACAAGATTGCCTGTGCTGAGAAACTTTTTGAGCAGTTAAGCTATTCAGGGGTTAAGTATGGTAAAATTGATAGTTATGATACGTTAATGAGTTTGGTTAAATAACGACAGTTATGGGAAAAGAATTATTTGATAACATACCAAGTAAAGTTGGAGATTTACTTAATGATGTAAAAAATGGGCGTATTGATTTGCCTAATTTGCAAAGACCTTTTGGAGAGAAAAGATAATCAATTATATCCCATAAAAAACGGTGCCACACAAGTAAATGTGTGACACCGAAAAAGTATATATAAAACAGACCAAGCAGGTTCGCTATTTAGCGTTCCACCAAAGTGGAGTAGTCGTCAAGTCCGGGCCGCCCAAAAGCTGGAGAGCTTGCGCATAACCCACTTGATTATTCGTTTGGATATTCGCCGGATAACGATAACGTTTCGGGTAGAAATCCCAACGGCATTCCTTAGAGGTAGCGACCGTCAAAGGAACTTGATTCAATGGGTTGTAATCCTTCTCTACCGCTTGGTTCTCGAAGAAAGGAAGACCTAAACGACGATGATCGCTCCAAGCCTCTTCCGGCAACCAAGGAACTTGCGCTATATATTTCTGGGTGATAATCTTCGTCAGAGCGTCATTATTATAAGCGCCATTCCGGTAGATCGAGTTATGGGGATATTCATACGTACGGCTTTTTACCTCCTTCGTATATGGGTCCGTATAACGGATCGTATACGATTTCGCCTCTGTCGTATGGTCGAAAGCGACGGAAGTACCTACACGGTTGTATTTCTGAGACGATAGGTAATCACCGACTTGGCTCAATAAGCCATGATACTCAAAACTAGCCGTAACACCAGACTCATAATTGGATTTAGCCGTTCCCGGAACTTTCCAGCCTTTCACCGCAGCCTCCGCCAATAAGAAGTAACTTTCCCACGGGCCGAAGAAGACACGCTTATTGGTGCTCATTCGATATTGTTTCGATATAGAGGGATAATTATAATTCTTACCTGTCAGCTCACTTACCAGACCGGCTTTCACGTCCCATTCTCCGGCGACCCAAGTGCCCCACGTATATTTCGGATCGATCGTCAACATATTCTGGGTATTATCCGCCGGATTCTTCAAGTGAACCGGCTTCACCTCGCTGGCCGCACCGATATAATCGGAATAAACCACACCATCATCCCAGCCCACTACACTAAACAACTTCGGGGCACGGGGATCTACGTATTGAGGTATACCGTCGAAATAAAAACCGGCGCACGGATCATTCGTCGTCAGCGGGAAGTGCTGGTTCAAATATAAACCTTGATAATCGTATGGATTCTTCAAATGGCTTTTTAAGGAGTCCGGCAACGGAAATTCCTGTCCACCCAAACCAACTACCAAGTTCTTAAACGTCACGGACATCGCCTGCCCATTCCAAGGACGAGACATCACGCTCGTCAGCTCATCCCAACCCTCTTTCTCCTGCACGGAAGCGATATCGGTTGGCTCGGAAATAAATGTCTTAGAGGCGGCATCCTCAAATTCCGCTTTCGCTAAGGCAGGATCGACAGCTGAGATACGCATCGCCAAACGCATACGCAAGGAGTTGGCGTACTTCTTCCATTTCGCAACATTTCCCGCATAGAAAGCATCCTCGTTAGCCATAGCGGACATATCCAAGGAGGGGTCCAACGCAGACTCAGCTTCCCGTAACTCTTTCAATATAAATTGATAGATAGCCTCTACACTATCGTACTCAGCCGGTACACCGGAGAAAGCGGCTAACGCTGGGATCGGCCCGAAACCGTCAGCTACTTCCGAGTTCAAGTAAGCACGCCAGATACGGGACATCTGGATTACGTTCTTATAATAGGGATAGGTATCCGCCTCCCCATTGGCAACCATCCGCTCTCCCAGCTGGATCGCTTTGGTCACTTGATTCAGCCAACCTACGGCGTAATCATTACTCAAGTAGATCGTACTATAATCATTGTTATCCGTACCGATCGTAAAACCACTTCCCCTATTGAAACGGGAAGCACGGTCCCAGTACAAGATAAAGATACGCTCGGCTATCTCTGGGTTCATCTGGTCTCCCATGATAGAGGCATTCAGGAACCATTGGGGTTTCACCTTATCCTCTCCCACAAGATTCGGGTCCTCATTGATCTCCTGAAAGTCATTACAGGAAGAAAGAAGAGCAGCCACCGATACCAGTCCGGTAAAAAGTATATTTCTTGTTTTCATCTTCATCATTTTTATCGTAATTCAAATTATCATGTATTCCATTAGAATCCCACGGTTACATTAAACGTATAGGAACGGCTGGTCGGCGCGGCTCCATTCTCGAATCCGGTAGCGTTGGTATTCGTGGCGGCAACGGACTCGGGGTCGATACCCGGCAAGTTATAATGGATCATCCAAACATTGTTACAAGTAGCGGATAGACGTACACGCTGGAAAGGCGTTTTCTTCAACATCTGTCGATTGAACTCGTAGCCAAAGGTGATATTACGCAAACGGACATTGGTGGCGCTATAGGTATAAACCTCTGGTAAACCATAATTTCCGGTAGACCCAATACGCTCCCAATAGTTCTGGGGAGTGACGGCGACCGTATTCTCCGCATAACCACTGCCCTGTTGAACCACGGTATTCGGTACCACGAATTCGGCACGATCACCATTCACCACTGTTCCGGCGGCGTTACCCCGGGTATACAGGTTGGAGGCTGTCGCCGAATAGATGCTACCACCGATACGGAAGTCTATCAAGAAGCTCAGGTTAAAACCTTTATAAGAGAAATTATTGGTCCAACCCATCATCCAATCCGGACTCTGGTTTCCTACTTTCGACTTCTCGGTAGAGATCAAAGGCAAACCGTCATCACCTACGACGATCTTTCCATAGTGAGGACTATTCTCATCGGTCACACGCATAAAGGTCTGCCCGTAGATCTCACCATAATAACCACCTACCGGAGCTACGATCTGGATAGCGTCGAACGTCTTTATATCATATAGATTCACGCCCTCGTATAATTCTTTGATCTTATTCCGGTTCAAGGAGAACTGCGCCGTAGAGCTCCAGCTCAATCCGGCGGGATTGTCTAGAATCGTACCGTTCAAGGAGATCTCCAAACCCTCGTTCTGAATGTTACCTGCGTTAATCTTACGGGAAGCATAGCCGGAGAACGGGTCCATCGGTAAATCCAGTAACTGGCGGGGAGCGTTGGACTTATACCAAGCGGCATCCAAGCCCAATCGGTTATTGAAGAAACGGATATCGAAACCGGCCTCCCATGATTTAATCAACTCGCTACGTACGTCCGAGTCGTAAAGTACCTTACCCGGTTTCGCCGTCGTATTCCCGTTGGGGTCCTTGCCTACAGAGTAGAAGTTATATAATTGATACGGATCCAAGTCGTTACCTACCTCAGCGAAGGAGGCACGTACCTTAGCGAAAGAGAACCAATCCGGCATGCTTCCGCCAATCTTCGGCAACATATCTGAGATCACAAGCGATAAACTGACAGATGGATAGAAATAAGAGCGGTTGGCTTTCGACATCGTAGACGACCAATCGTTACGTGCCGTAACATCCAAGAACAGATAACCATCCCAGTTCAACTGCAACGACCCGTACAAGGAATTCATACGACGGCGGATCAACTCGGAAGTGACTGTTGGCTTATTCACGCCATTATTCAGCGAGAACAAGTTCGGCACCAACAACTCTCCGGCAGAAGCGTTCATCTTATTACGCTGCTGGAGCATCAAGTTACCACCGAAAGTAACGAAACCTCCCAGCCGATCGATCAAATTATCCTTCCGGGCCGTAGCCAAGAAACTGAAGTTATTCTCATAGAAGGTCTCCGATCCCTCGGTATACAGACCTCTCGGACTGGTATTACCACCGGCATATACTTTCTCGCTCTTCGTCGTGGTATAATAATCCGTACCACCTCTCAACTCAATATCGAACCAATCGGTCGGGGCATATTTCAAGGAGATATTTCCTAACAAACGGTTACGGGTATCCTCGTTCTGGCGATAACGGGTCACCCAATAAGGGTTCTCCTGCGGATTCTTGGAGGCGTCATACCAAATCATATTGCCTTGCTCATCCACGTCATCCTCAAACTCACGGATATTCAAGGAACGAGGCAGGTTATAGATCGTATTGAAAGCGTTCGAGGGATTCACGCCCTGAATCGGGCGGTTATGTGCGTTTTGATTGATATAATTCACCTTGGCATCTACTTTCCACTTTTCCGCCTCATCCAAGAAAGTGGTGGCACGCAAGGTAATATTCGTCTTGTTTAGTTTTGAGCGTGGGGTGATGCTAGCATCGTCGGAACGGTTTACGGAGGCGAATACCGCCGTCCCCTTTATGTTCTGCTGGAAGCTGACACCCTCGTTAAAGGAGGTTCCGGTGCGGAAAAAAGCGTCGATATTATCATAAGTATGCAGGGGGATTTGATTGCCTCTCCAATCGGTTACCATTTGTCCCGTGGCTTTCGGTCCCCAGCTAAGGCGGGATTGGTTATCGTAAACGCCCACGGAGCCTTGTCCGAAGTCGTTCTGTAAATCAGGTTTCAGGAAAATCGTCTCGGCGGTGATACCGGCGTTGATCGTAATACCGAGTCCCTCGTTCTTACGTCCGGACTTGGTAGTGATCAAGATCACACCGTTACCGGCACGTGAGCCATAAAGGGCGGCGGCGGAAGCACCCTTCAATACCGTCATGGACTCGATATCTTCCGGGTTGATATCCGAAAGGCCGTTACCCATATCCGCTCCGGAGTTACCCCATACATCATCCACGCCACCGGTGAAGTTATCCATCGGGGTACCGTCTACGACGATCAAGGGCTGGTTGCTACCCGTCAATGAGTTATTACCACGAAGTACGATCTTAGAGGACCCTCCTACGCCATTGCTTGAACGGACGATCTGCAAACCGGAAACCTTACCGGAAAGGGAGTTCGCCAAATTCGGCTCACGGGAGGCCAAGAGGTCGTCCCCTTTCAACTCCTGCATGGCATAGCCCAAGGCTTTCTTATCTCGTTTCATACCCAAGGCAGTCACCACCACCTCATCGAGTTTCTGGGTATCTTCCACGAGTTTAACCGTAATCTCGGACTGGCCGGTATATGGGATGTCTTGCGAGGTATAACCGATAAACGATATCTGTATGATATCCCCTTTCTTCACGTTATCCAAGGTAAAATGTCCGTCCAAGTCGGTCATAGTACCATTGGTAGTTCCTTTCACGATTACGGACGCCCCGGTAACGGGCCCTAAGGCATCCTCAACTATTCCCGACACCTTTGCGTTTTGCTGTGAAATGTCAACCCTCGGAATCCCGGACATAGGCGTGGCGTATAAGTTTCCCGAGAACCCAAGCGCCCCTACCAACAGGATTAAGCTGACTGGTCTGAATCTTTTCAACATAACTACTGTTTTTTGTTTATTTTTCTAGACAATGTTTTAGTTTTTGCGTCAACGAATGTCATTTATCCTGTATAAACATAAAAAGGGCAGATATGTTTTGAGTTTAACATATACAAGAGGAAACTAGAGAGAGACAGGGGGCACACTACGCCAGTGACGCTTACGTTAACAGCCTCTGATGACAAGCTTTTCAAGTAGACTTTATCGGGGAGTGACAAGTAAGCCAGGAGGGTCGTGAGTTTAGTGACAAGTGATTTTAGGAATGGACAATATATATACTGCGTTGCCCCAATAATATATACTGCGTTGGTCAAGTAAGATATACTACGTTTATTAGAATGCCCATCATAAGCACCTTTCGACCGCAGTCGGCAGGGGCTTACGATGGGCATTGTTAGATGCTTATAATAGCGGTCGGCACAAATACACAAAAATAGCCCAAGGTGGAAGCATAATCCTTCACCTTGAGCTTTCATATAAATCAATGTTTAGCCCACCATAGCGGAGTAGAAATTAAATCAGCTCCACCCAATAGCTCAACAGCTTTCATATAACTATCCTTACTATTGATTTCCATATTCGCTGGATAGCGCAGACGTTCTTGATAGAATTCCCACTTACATTCCTTACAGTTAGCACGAGTAAGAGGCAACTCGTTACTAGAAACGTTATAATCTATCTCAACAGCTTGATTCTCAAAGAAAGGCAAACCTAAACGACGATGATCAGACCATGCCTCTAAAGGTAACCAAGGGACCTGTGCCAAGTATTTTTGCGAGATTATCTTTGCCAGCTTATCATTATTGACCGTACCATTCTTATAAATAGAATTTTTCGGATAAGTATAAGTAGTAGTCTTTTTCTCACCAGTATAACCATCTACATATTCAGCCGTATAAGACTTTGCTTCCGCCGTATGATCAAAAGCGACAGAAGTACCTACACGGTTATATTCCGTAGAACTCAAATAATCATTTAAGAACTCAGATACACCGTGATATTCAAAGCTAGCTGCTATACCAGCCTCATAATGAGATTTCGCACTACCAGACACGTTCCAACCATACAACGCTGCTTCAGCCAATAAAAACTCAGTTTCCCACGGACCAAACCATACACGCTTATTCGTACTTTCCCGATATATCTTGGATAAAGAGGGAAAAGTCTTGCTTGCTCCTGTCAACTCACTTGTTAACGCTGAGTATTTATCCCATTTTCCAGCAACCCAAGTATTCCAAGTATATTTCACGTTCAATTCCAAATATGTCTTGCCGTTGTCCTCTACATTTCCAGTAGCGGGATCTGCTAAACGAGCTTTATCAGCCAAACCGATATTCGAGAAATAAACAGTACCATCATCATATCCCGGAATATGAAACAACTTAGTAGCACGAGGATCAATCTTTGAAGGAAGAGCATCAAAGAAATAGCCTGCAGCCGGATCATTCGTAGAAACCGGTAAGTGTTTTTCTAATCGAAGGCCTAGATAATTACGAGCATCTTTCAATACCACATCCTCTTTTATCGCCGCAGGAACTTGGAAATCGATTCCTCCTAGGCCAATCATCATATTATTAATGGTGACCGAAATGGGTTGGGCATTCCAAGGACGAGACATCACACCATCAAGATCAGTCCAACCGCCTTTTTCTTGCACCTGAGCAATTTCATCTTGCGTAGTAATAAAATTATTCGTCGAAGCGGCATCCTCAAAAGCAGCCTTTGCTTTAGCTTGATCTACAGCAGATAAACGCATAGCGTAGCGCAAGCGTAATGAGTTCGCATACTTTATCCATTTAGAGGCATCACCATCATAGAAAGCATCCGTTTTCTCTGATGTAATAGCGCTCATATCCGCATTTACATCTATCTTGCCAGCGGCATCTTTCAATTCAGAAATAATAAAATCATAAATATCTTCTATACTCTTATATTCTACGATACCATCAAAAGCGTTTGCCGGAGGCACAGGACCAAAGTTATCAGCCAATTCAGAGATGACATAAGCCCGCCAAATACGAGACATCTGTAGCAAATTGTTCTCATAAGGATACTCCGGATTGGCGGCACGTTCCGTACCAATTTTCACGGCCATATTAACATTGTTCAGCCATCCCACTCCATAATCAACGCCAAAGTAGTCCGTATTATAATCATTATAATTCGCACCTGTAGCTAAACCACTACGACGTTCAAAACGAGCCGCACTTTTCCATTGATACACGAACACACGCTCTGCGATATGCGGGTTCTGCTGTGCCCCCATGATTGATTTATTCAGTAGATAAGATACTTTGATCGCACTTTCATCTACGGCATTCGGGTCTTTATTTATTTCCTCAAAGTCGTTACATGCAGTAAATAAAACGGCTAATGAAGCTAACCCTATTATTGTTCTTTTTAATGTTTTCATACTTAAAATCATCTTTCTTATTAGAAACCAACTGTTACATTAAATGTGAAAGAGCGAGAAGTCGGAGCTGCCCCATTCTCAAAACCAGTAGCATTGGAATTTGTAGCCGAAATAGATTCCGGATCAATACCTTCCAAATGATTTACAATCATCCAAACGTTATTCGCCACGAATGATACACGTACTTTCTGTAATGGGGTTTTCTCTAACCATTTTTTCTCAAAATCATAACCAACGGTAATATTACGTAGACGAATATTAGTAGCATCATATAAAAATGCCTCACCCACACCGATATTACCTCCGGCAGCACGTCCCCAGTACAATTCAGGAGTAACAGCATTAGAATTTGCCGTATAACCACCATTTCCATCAGAAGTCACTGAATTCGGAACTACAAATTCCTCACGGGTTCCATTTATAACGGTACCTGCGGCATTACCTGCCTTGTACAAATTAGCAGTGGTCGCTGAGTAAATATTTCCACCAATACGAGCATCAATCAAAAAGCTCAAAGAAATATTTTTATAAGAGAACGAGTTAGTCCATCCCAACATACAATCAGGCTGTTGATTCCCCAGATAATAATCATCTGAAGTAACTAATGGTAAACCTTGAGCATCTACAATAATTTTACCAGCATGTTCCCCACTTTCAACACGTTGGAATTTTTTACCATAAATATCGCCATAATAACTACCCGTACGGGCTACAATCTTTAAATCATCAAAAGTCTTGATGCCATATTCATTTACTCCTTCATACAAATCTATGATTTTATTTTTATTGAAGGAAGCATTCAATGTTGTTTCCCAATTTAAGCCTCTAGGATTCTGCAAAATAGTACCATAAAGCATTAATTCCACACCTGAATTTTGAATATTACCTGCATTGATCTTACGTTTGGAATAACCAGAAAATGGATCCATTGCCAAATCTAGCAATTGGCGGGTAGCATTAGATTTGTACCAAGCCGCATCAATACCTAATCGATTATTGAAAAACTTCAAATCAATACCGGCTTCCCAAGATTTAATCAACTCTGAACGTACAGAAGAATCATATAAAGTAGTTCCTAGAGCTGCAGTTGGGTTACCATTTGGATCTTTATCAACCTTGAATACAGTATACAATTGATATGGATCAAGGTCATTACCTACTTCCGCATAAGAAGCACGAACCTTAGCGAAACTCATCCATTCCGGCATTGTACCGCCAACCTTTTCCACCATATCTGAAATAACACCAGATAAGCTAACCGAAGGATAAAAATAAGATTGGTTTTCTTTACTCATAGTGGAAGACCAGTCATTACGAGCCGTAATATCCATAAACAGCCAGCCATCCCAGTTCATTTGCAAAGAACCGTAAATAGAATTCATCTTGCGCTGTACATCTTCAGATGTATGCGTCATATTATTCTTGTCAGCGGCATTAGACATCGCAAATAGATTCGGGATCAATAAATCACCCGTACCAGCCTCTAATTTCTTACGGCGTTGCATCATCAAGTTTCCACCCACGGTCACAAAACCACCAAACTTGCTAAAAAGGTTATCTTTCTTAAAGGTAGTCAAGAAACTATAGTTGTTCTCATAAAAAGTCTCCGACTTCTCAGAGTAACGCCCTTTCGGATTCACATTACCACCAGAATATACCTTATTTGTAGTCGTAGTCGTATAATAGTCCGTACCGCCTTTTAGCTCGAGGTTCCACCAGTCCGTTATCTTATAAGAAAGAGAAATTGTACCTAACAAACGATTACGAGAGTCTTGATTTGTTCTATAATCTTTAATCCAATACGGATTTTCTTGGGGAGTACTCTCGGTATCCCACCAAATCATATTTCCATTTTCGTCCAAACAGTTCTCCAGATCCCTAATATCCAGCGATCGTGGTAAATTATAGATCGTACTAAAGGCATTCGATTGGTTAATACCTTGGATTGGACGATTCTTTGCGTTATTATTTAAATAGTTGGCTTTTGCATCTAATTTCCATCTTTTATCCGGACCGAACTCGCTTGTTCCACGCAAAGTAAGAGACGTTTTATTTAATGATGCACCCGGAACGATGCCCTTATCATCAGAGCGATTAATTGAGGCGAATACCGCCGTCCCATCATAGCTCTGCTGAAAAGATACACCTTCATTGAATGAAGTTCCTTTCTGGAAATAAGCATCTATATTATCATAAGTATACATCTGGACTTTCTGCCCATCCCAGCGATCAATTGTTACGGAACCATCGGCAACAGGCCCCCAGCTTGAACGGTCTTTCACATTATATATGCCATTTGTACCCTGACCATACGTATTCTGTAATTCTGGTTTCAAAAACATGCTTTCCACTGTAACTCCGGCATTTACAGTAATACCTAATCCACTTTGCTTTTTACCCGATTTCGTCGTAATCAAAATTACGCCATTACCTGCACGAGAACCATATAACGCGGCGGCTGAAGCTCCTTTCAACACGTTCATGGATTCGATATCTTCCGGGTTGATATCTGACAAACCATTACCCATATCCACGCCGCTATTACCCCAAGCATCATCAACTCCTCCAGTAAAGTTATCCATTGGAATACCATCGACAACAATCAACGGCTGATTAGATCCAGTTAATGAATTATTACCACGCAATACAATTTTTGAAGAACCGCCAGGGCCACTACTAGAACGAACTACCTGCAAACCCGATACTTTACCAGATAACGCATTCGCAATATTACTTTCCCGTGCATTTACAAGTTCGTCTCCTTTCAATTCTTGCGTAGCATATCCCAACGCTTTCTTCTCACGCTTGATACCCAAGGCCGTAACCACGACCTCATCCAATTTCTGGGTGTCTTCCGCTAATTTGATAACGCCTACCGGCTTACCGGTATACGTAAGCTCCATGGTGGAGTAACCAATGAATGAGATTTGGATTACATCACCATTCTTGACGCCATCCAAGGTGAAATTACCGTCCATATCGGTAATCGTTCCATTAGACGTTCCTTTCACGACAACAGACGCTCCGGTCACTGGGCCGAAATCATCTTCCACTGTACCTGTTACTTTCCCGTTTTGCTGGGAGATAGAGGTACCTTGCTCAACAGGTGCGATGTTGGCATACATGCTTCCCGAGAAGCATAACGCACCCGCACATAAAATTAAGCTGACAGGTTTAAAGTTTTTCAACATAACTGATGGTTTTATTAATAAATAATTAGACAATGTCTTGGCGAAACATTTGTCTTTTAAAATTATTCACATACATACACTCACTCCTGAGTTCTAGCGTAATTAAGTTCAAATAAAAAATGGGCTAACTATCGGAGTCCTACATGAACTTTTCTTAAGTAGAAGTTGTTTTATTTAGTTGGCGCCAAAATACCTAGCACATTTTATATCGGAGGCAAAGATATGAAATATTCATTACATTGTGTTATTATAATTAAATAAATCCTCCCTTATTTTTTATGTTTTACAATATAAAATTAGAAATATAAACGATTTTAAGTTAAAATCGACTTGAGTTCATGTAGAACTAAGTATCTGCGGTAAGATATGAAATTACAGTAATTCAAGCGTTTTTTCAGAATATAAAAGCAAGCCAGCTTCATCGGCAAAGTAAGTTAATTAAAATGCCAAAGTAAGTTAACTTACTTCGCCGATGAAGTTAACTTACTTTTATTAGATATCTTCTATTGAAAAAGACGTATAATCTCTAAAAATCTTTCTCATTCGCCATATACCACATATTAAGGAACGAGGCCTTCGTGATATTCACCACCTTGTCCCAATTAATCCGGTCGGCATGGTCGCTCGGTTGATGGTAATCCGGATGCCCGTCGGTATGATACCAGATAATAGGGATACCTATCTTAGCGAAGGAACCGTTATCACTCCCTCCTACCGGGTTATCCCACGGACGATAATCCGGTGCCAGATTCAAGTTGTATTTCTTGATATCGTTCTTCAGCCAATCGCCGAAAGCAGGGTGCGCCTCTGTATAGAAATAAACCACATGGGTAGGCTTCGCCTCGTTATTGTTACGGCCGATCATATCGAAATTCAAATATCCTTTCACGTTCTTTATCTCTGGAAAAAACTGAACGAAGGCTTTCGATCCGAGAAGCCCTTTCTCCTCACCGTCCCAGAAAGCGAATATAACGGTTCGCTCCGGTTGCTGGCCCGTGGCAAGGAAAGCCCTCGCTATCTGCAAAACGGCAGAGACTCCGGAAGCGTTATCGTCCGCCCCGTTATAGATCTGGTCGCCATCCAGCATCGGGTCGATACCCAGATGGTCATAGTGAGCGCCGACGATCACGATCTCACTCGGGTTCTTGCCCTCTATCTTACCCAAGATATTATTCAAGGAAAGTTTCTGGAAAACACCGGTTTGCTTGATAGCCGCTATGGAATCCGGCTGCACCTGCCAGCGGGCCCCTCTCTTCTGGCGTTCCATATGGTAAGCCTCAAACGGATGGTAATAAGAGTCTCCTACAGGGTCGATACCCAATGATTTCAGGTTCGCCACGATATAATCGCCCGCTATACGGCCTCCACGGAAACCGGCCTCACGGCCCTCCAGATCATCATCGGCCAAGAAACCGATATGCGCCTCGGCGGTCGATCTATTTATCACGTCCAAACCTTTCTTCTCCGGACTTTCCGCCCAAAGAGCCGTACTTAATGCCAGCGACATTAAGAGTAATCCTGCTTTTTTCATCGTTTTTGTGTTCAAATGATTATTGTTTTAGCTTTTTCATCCACAAATATAAGTAATTTCCCTGATACGCGAAGGAGAAGGAAAGGAAAGAGCACAAAAAAAAGGCTCACCCGGCCGTATTGCCAAAGGTAATCCTCATTTCCTATCTCTCACCATTCCGTTTTGAACGGAGGTAAGAGATGACATCTAATTTATTTCTTACTTTAATTCTTTACTTAAAAAAGACGCGGTCTTTTAGTTCTTATCCGCATCTACACTCATTTCGCTCATAAGGCGACGGATCTCAGCGTTTAATCGCTGACTCATGGCACCATTGCCAGCTGACTGGTAACGATCTGCTTGATAACGCAACATCGCTAAAGCACGAAGGCTTTTCTCATTTTCTCTCATCATCATAATCTTTTTGTTTTACGCTTCCCACGCTTGGAAAGCCAGTTAATAAATAATCCTAAAACGATCTTTCTTTCTTAATTCGTTACAAAGATAACCATTTTATCCGAAACAATGTTGTAGAACATAATAAAATATTTCATTTTTTCGATTATTTATGACTTGTGCAAATAAGTCTAAATACGCCGGGGATTACTCCACCGGCGTTAATTCACCTGTAACAGAGTCTATTACAAACCCTCTTACCGTTATATCCGACGGAATCAGCGGATGATTCCGAATTTGCTCCACGGTCTCGTGCACGGAAGCCTCGGAGGTCTCGAATCCCCGCAACCACGACTCGAAGTTTATACCGCAATATCGGATCATATCTATTCGTTCCTGCGGAATTCCCCGCTCTTTCATCTTTTCGATCATCTCGGAGCTATTCATGTGCTTGGCTCCGCAATCGGTATGCCCGATTATCATTACCTCTACAACCCCAAGCTCGTAAATCGCCACCATCAAGCTCCGGATAACGCTTCCGAAGGGGTGGGATATGATCGCCCCCGCGTTCTTTATAATTTTCACGTCTCCATTCTTGATGCCCAAGGAGGCGGGTAGCAACTCGGTCAGCCGGGTATCCATGCAAGACACGATGGCGATCTTCTTATCGGGATATTTATTCGTGATATACTTCTCATACCCCTTGTTCTTTACGAACTCACGATTATAGCTTACCAATTCATCAATCATAGCGTTTGTGATTTAGCGTTATTAAACTGTTTATTTATATAACATCGAAATGTCTTAAAGCGTTCATGACACCATCGTCATCTACGGAGTCGGTCACGTAATCCGCCGCCTCTTTCACCTCGTCGCCGGCGTTACCCATGGCTACCCCGATCCCGGCGTGGCGAAGCATGGCCATATCGTTGCCTCCATCGCCAAAAGCCATCGTCTCGTGGAGCGAGATCCCGTAATACTCGATGATCTTATCGATCCCTACCGCCTTACTGCTCCCCCGCGGCACGACATCCGCAAATAGCGGGTTCCAGCGAGTAGCCTCGCAATGCGGCAAGACGGACATGATACGTTCTTCATGGCCGGGAGAGAAAAAGGCTATCAGCTGGTATACTTCCTTACCCCCGTTGCCACGCAAAGGACGCAAGGGAGGATGAGGGAAGTCTAGCATGTCGTAAAGCTGTCGCACAGAATCATCCACGTAGTTCTGGTAAATCCCATCTTCCTCCACCAAGGCGCACGGGAACGCCTCCTCATTCTCTTGATAGCGGATCAACGCCTCTATATCCTCCGACGGGATATTATGTTTATAGATAACCTTATCTTTTCCGGCCAAGCAATATCCTCCGTTCAAGGTAACATAGCCATCGAACTCTTGCGTCCCGAGGTTATTGATAGATTGCAACTGGCGGCCGGTAGCGATGAAAACCTTGATTCCCTTTTCTCGCAACAGGTCCAAGACCCGGACTGTGGAGTCCGGTAGTTTATGCGTCTTGAAACTTACCAACGTACCGTCAATGTCAAAAAATACTGCCTTAATCATACTTATACCTATTATCTTCTTTTAATGACAAAGATACACTTTATTTGTTACATTTGTATTTTCATTTCCTTCATCAAATAATAGATATAGTTTTTTATGGAATACAGACAACTAGGAGGTTCCGGATTATACGTTCCGGCACTTTGTTTAGGTACGGCTACTTTTGGTGGCACGAATGGTTTTGAAGGTTGGGGGCATACCGAGGTGGAAGAGGCTACCCGTATGGTCAATCTTTGCTTGGACGCCGGGGTGAATCTATTCGATACGGCGGATGTCTACTCCAACGGTCTTTCCGAGGAAATCTTGGGAAAGGCGATCCACGGATTGAGGAATCGCCTCTTGATCTCCACGAAGGCGACTTTCAACCTAAGCCCGGAGAGCCGTAACGCCATCGGTTCTTCCCGTTTCCATCTGATACAGGCGTGCGAGGCGAGCCTAAGACGATTGAACACGGATCATATCGACATTTATCATATGCACGGTTTCGACGCAAATACCCCGGTAGAGGAGACACTCCGAGCCTTGGACGACTTGGTGACGAGCGGGAAGGTCCGTTATATCGCTTGCTCGAACTTCTCCGGCTGGCATTTAATGAAGTCGCTTTCCGTATCGGAGCGGTATGGATGGAGCCGGTACGTGGCCCAACAGGTTTATTACTCCTTGTTGAACCGGGAGTTTGAGTGGGAACTGATGCCGCTAGGCATCGACCAGAAGGTGGGCGCCATTATCTGGAGCCCTTTATCCGCCGGACGTCTGGGCGGGAAGTACCGCCGGAATAACCCGATCCCGACGGACGGGCGTGTCGCTCGCGGAGGAAGCCCGATACCCGACGAGGCTACTTCTTACGAACGCCTGTACGACATCGTGGAGGTATTGGAACAGGTAGCCGAGGAGACCGGGCATAGCGTAGCCCAATGCGCCTTGAACTGGTTATTGCAACGGCCTACCGTAAGCAGCCTTATCATAGGAGCCCGCACGGAAGAGCAGCTAAGGCAGAACCTAGAGGCCGTAGGCTGGAACCTCAACCCGGAGCAGGTGAAGCGCCTCGATATGGCAAGCCAGACGACCCCGATCTACCCGTATTGGCATCAAGCGCAGTTCCCGGAATTGAATTCTCAATTGAGGTTCTAGACGGAGGCTAGAGAAAGCGTATACACCTCGGGATGCGGATTGCACGAAAGCCCGCATCCCCTACCCCCCCATTTTCATTCCCTTAAACGTATCTTGGTTAAGACGTTTTTTATACTTTTGTAGTCTGTTACCAACTAAATCTATCGTATGAGGAAACATTTTCTACTTTTCTTGCTTTGTCTAGCCACGAACGCCAGCCTGACGGCCCAAGAGACCCTTCGGGAGAATAACGGGGAACCTACACTCGTGGAACGATTATCGAACGGAGAGATCAAGATCAATAGCGCCGAGATGAACTTCCAGCTTTTCACCTCGGCCAACGCTGAGTTTGTCGGGAACGAGCTAGACGGTATGAACTTCAAGCTGAACCGTGTCCGGCTGGAGATCAAGGGGGACGTGGGCAAGTGGCTGGGGTATCATTACCGGCAGTCGTTCAACAAATACTCCGATCCCTATTCGCTCGACAACCTCTCCTCCTCGCTCGAGCTGGCTTACGTGAACCTGAAGGCACGGCATAATCTCAATTTCACGATCGGCAAGCAATTCGTTAATTTCGGGGGATACGAGTATTACGTCAATTCCATCCGGGTACGAGAGTTTAGCGAGTTCAATAATTTACTGACCGCCTACCAAGCCGGTATCTCGGGCAACTGGCAAGTCAACCCGGACCACGAGCTTTGTTTCCAGATCGTGAATAACCGCAACGGTAACGATGAGGACATCTACCCTACCGGACTTCCCGAGGGTACCGCCAAGGCCAAGATACCCTTTATGTACACGGTCAACTGGAATAGCTATTATCTGGACAAGGCCTTGCAACTGCGTTATGCCACCGCCGTCGGACAGCAGACCCGCAAGCGCTACTCCTACTATTTCACCTGTGGCAATACCTATGAGAAAGGCCCGTTGCTAACGTACCTCGACGTTATGTACACCCGCCAAGGGATCGACCAGCATGGGGTCGTCAGCCGTCTGCCCGGCACGCCTCATACCGCCATGAACACCGAATACCTATCGATTATCGGCGACGTGGATTACCGTGTCCACCCCCAATGGAACGTTTACGTGAAAGGGGCGTACGAGACCGCCCGGGTGTATAAGAGCAACGGTGATTTCCGGAAAGGGATGTACCGCCGTTCGTGGAACGCGCAGAGTAGCGTGGAATTCTTCCCCTTCAAGCAACTCGACCTTTTCGTATTCGTCCTATACACCTACCGGGGCGTTATCCTAGAGAAAGCCGCCACGCGAATGGGAGCCATAGAGCCGGATACACACCGCATATCGCTGGGGCTGGTCTATTCGATCCCGGTCTTCTGACAAACCGCGCATACGGTAGCGCAGGCTTGCAGATATGGTAGTACAAGCTTGTAGATACGTTAGTACATACTTGTAGATACGTTAGTACATACTTGTAGATACGTTCGTGCAAACTTGCAGATACGTTCGTGCAAACTTGTGGATACGTTAGTACGGACTTGTAGATACGGTAGCGCGGGCTGACACATAAGGAAGTACAGGCCGACACATACGGTAGTACAGGTCCGTATTGCCTTATGTGCAGCTTCCCCCATCCACCCCATAAAAAAAGCGGTGCCTTCCGTTTCCGGAGACACCGCCCTCATTCTATAATAAAAGACCTGTTATATTAAGCCTCTACATCCCAATTCTCGGCAGCCATACGTTTGTAGCTACGCAGACGCCATTTAGCGTTCTCCTCGGCGGCGGCAAACAACTCAGCGGCCTCAGCCGGATATTGTTTAGCTACGGAAGCGAAACGAACCTCACCCTTCAAGAAGTCTTGGAACTTGCTCCAATCCGGCTCCTTGCTATCCAAGGTGAACGGATTCTTGCCCTCTGCCTCCAAAGCCGGGTTGTAACGCCACAAGTGCCAGTAACCGCATGCTACGGCTTCTTTCTCCTCAGCTTGCGACTTACCCATACCCTTCTTCAAACCGTGGTTGATACAAGGAGCGTAAGCGATGATCAAGGAAGGACCGTCGTAAGCCTCGGCCTCGCGGATCGCCTTCAATGTCTGGGCTTGGTCGGCACCCATAGCGATCTGAGCCACATATACGTAACCGTAAGTAGTAGCCATCAAGCCTAGGTCTTTCTTACGTACCCTCTTACCGGAAGCGGCGAACTTAGCGATAGCGCCCACCGGAGTAGCCTTCGAGGACTGACCACCCGTGTTAGAGTAAACCTCGGTATCCAATACCATGATATTTACGTTCTTGCCGGAAGCGATCACGTGATCCAAACCACCGTAACCGATATCGTAAGAAGCACCGTCACCACCGATAATCCATT
>OGLM01001712.1_pt1 | contig 21885 bp, 20 predicted proteins | sample 1572531 | NCBI WGS metagenome assembly OGLM01 (sample SAMEA2581909, study PRJEB24529) | metagenome | biome: Human gut stool | place: China | collected 2011 | reverse complement strand
CTTTTCAGGCCGCGAGGGTTGTGGTGGGCGGCTCCGCCGCCAGTATGATAAAACCTTTACAACCGCCCTGGCTGGTAGCTAGTGGCTGGGAAGAGCCCCGCCATCCACCGTCATCCTGAGCGCAGCGAAGGATCTCGGTGCATGGAGTAAGTGACGCCATTGGCAGTAAATACCGGTCGGCGGGGCGGCAGTATTCCCGTAGGGGCCTGCGCCTTCGGCACAGAGGGGTGTATGGCATCCATCGGGCCTTCCGGCCCTCGGTGCCAAGGGGTGTATAGAAGGGCTGCATCGCTTCGCTCAGAGTTGTGGTAGGCACCCTTCAAAAAGAAGGGGCGCCAGTATAAATAAAACCTTTACAACCGCCCTCCGGGCGAAGGGAAAAAACAAGCCAGCCGCGCCTATGGCGCGAGGGAAATGCACCCCTATCCCCGCCTGCGGCGGTACTTCCCCCGATGGGGGAAGTTTTAGCGGCGCTAATGCTTGATATGCTTATGAGTTCAGAAGCTCAGCGGAGAGCAAACCTCCCCCTCCGGGGGAGGTGCCGTAGGCAGAAGGGGTGCATTTCCAGCGGGCCGCAGGCCCGGTTGTATGGTTTTCGCTGCCTCCGGCAGCGATGCCGCCAAAGGTGGCATACATACTCATCGCCGCGAAGCGGCGATACCACAACCCTCGGCCCGCAGGGCCGTCAAACCTAAGAACCTTCGGGGCGAAAGCCCCGTCAAACTTCAGAACCCTCAGCGGCCAAAAGCCACTGTCAAACTTCAGAATCCTCCGGTCAAATGCTTCCATAAAAAAATCCCCTGCGCACCATGGGCGCAGGGGATTTTTTATTCACATGAAGTGGTCAAACCTGATTAAATGGTATGGGCGGAACCGAGGACGGCTTCAATCTTGTGCTTTACCATTTCCTTTACCGCATTTCTGGCGGGCTTCAAATAGTTTCTGGGATCGAAGTTGGAGGGATCCTTGTAGAGGGCTTCCCTGATGGCGCTTGTCATGGCCAGGCGAATGTCGGTGTCGATGTTAATCTTGCAGACCGCCATGGTGGCAGCTTTTCTCAGCATATCTTCCGGTACGCCCTTGGCGCCGAGGACTTTTCCGCCGTACTGGTTGCATTTTTCAACGAATTCGGGGATAACGGTGGATGCGCCGTGGAGGACGATGGGGTAGCCGGGAAGGAGCTTGCCCACTTTTTCCAGACGTTCATAGTCCAGGTAGGGGTCACCTTTATACTTGTAGGCGCCGTGGCTGGTGCCGATGGCAATGGCCAGGGAATCGCAGCCGGTTCTTTCAACAAATTCAGCGGCCTGGTCGGGGTCTGTGAAAATGGCGTCCTTGGCGTCAACGCTTACCATATCTTCCACGCCTGCCAGACGGCCCAGTTCCGCTTCTACAACTACGCCTTTATCATGGGCATATTCAACAATCTCTTTAGTCACCTTCACATTTTCTTCAAAGGGATGCTTGGAGCCGTCGTACATGACGGAGGAGAAACCGCCGTCAATGCAAGCTTTACAGATTTCATAGGAAGAACCGTGGTCCAGATGGAGGGCGGTGGGGATTTCCGGATAATCCTGAAGTGCAATCTTTACAAGGCCCACGATGTATTCCTGGCCTGCATAGTTGCGGGCGCCTTCGGAGGCCTGGAGAATCACCGGAGATTCTTCTTCTTTCGCAGCTTCCATAATGCCCTGGATGATTTCCATATTGTTCACATTGAAAGCACCGATGGCATAATGACCTTCATAGGCTTTCTTAAACATTTCAGTAGTTCCTACAAGCGGCATAACGATAACCTTCCTTTCAAACAGATTCATATGAAATTAATGCATGGATTTGATGCGATTATGCATGTATCTGATTTCATTATACTGAATGGGAGAAAGGATTTCCACCGGAAAATTTGAGACATTGGAGGTAAAGGCTGTATCCTCGAATGCGAGAGGGGAATTGGACACGCCCTCTCGGGCGTGAGGGTTGACGGCCCTAGGGGCCGAAGGTTCTTAAGGTTCTAAAGTTTGACACGGCCTTTGGCCGTGAGGGTTCTGGTAGGCGCCCTTTAGAAATGAAGGGGCGCCAGTTTGTAGAAAACCTTCACAACCGGGCCTGCGGCGGTACTTCCACCTAAAGGTTGGCAAAGGAACTGGAGTTACTCCAGCGAACTGGATTCGTAGGGGAGCAGTAGCGACCTGAGAATCCAGTGAGTCGGTGATAGCCGTGCTGTAGGGAAGCGCAGCGATCTGAAAATCCAGTGACATGCTTCCCTTTAGGAGAAGACGCCACCGCAGGCGGCAGAAGGGGTGCATTTCCTCGGGCGCAGGCCCAGTTGTAGGGTTTTCCATTCTGCGAAGCAGAATTACAAAACTCATCGCTCCGCAGGAGCGATACCGCAACCCTCGGCGGCAAAGCCGCCGTCAAACCTAAGAACCCTCCGGCCTTTGGCCGGTCAATCTTGAGAACCTTTTTCTCATTGAACCTTTTGAACCCTGCGCCGCGAAGCGGCGCTCCTTTTAATTTTTTTATAAAAGTTCCTCTTTTTTCCTGCCGCATATGGTAAAATGATATGGTGTAATCAATTTCATTTAAAAGGAAGTGGAAAATCACAGGTTTCTGTGGATTCCTGCCGGAGTAGGAGGACAGGATGGCTAAGGATTATTCTTTCGATGTGGTGTGCCGTACGGATCTGCAGGAGGCGCAGAATGCGGTGAACCAGGCGGCCCGGGAAATCGGGACGCGGTATGATTTCAAAGGAAGCAAAAGTTCCGTAACCCTGGAGGACGGACATATTACTCTCATCGGCGATGACGATTTCAAGCTTCGCCTGGTGAGGGATATTCTGAACACGAAGCTGGTGAAGCGGGGGATTTCCCTGAAGAATATTAAGGAAGGGAAGAAGGAGCCCGCTGCCGGCGGTACGGTGCGTCAGGTGCTGGAGATGCAGAACGGCATTTCTTCAGACATGGCCAAGGATATTGTGAAGCGTGTGAAGGCTTCAAAAATCAAGGTGGCCGCTAAAATTAACGGTGATGAAGTGCGGGTCAGCGGGAAGGATAAGGATGCGCTGCAGGAGTGCATCGCTTTCTTAAAGCAGCAGGACCTGCCTGCAGATTTACAGTTTGTCAATTACAGATAAAGAGATGAAGGGATTATGAAACCAGAGGAAATGATTGGCAAGGTGCTCCGCGAGGGCCATACCACCGGTGCCACGGCGGCAGGGGCCATGAAGGCGGCGGTACTTGCCATGAGGGGAGAATTTCCAAAGACCGTCACAGTCCTTTCGCCCCAGCGGCAGGAAATCGTGATTCCTGTGGACCATGCGGAGGGCAGCAGGGAGAAGGGATGCGCCACCTGCCTGAAGGATGCGGGGGATGATTTGGACTGCACCAATGGTACGCCCATTGTGGTGACGGTGGAACTAAAGAAAGAATCGGGCATGGAGCTTAGGGCCGGAAAGGGCGTGGGCATTGTCACTCGCCCCGGCCTTCAGGTGGCGGTGGGAAAGCCGGCCATCAATCCGGGGCCCCAGATTATGCTTCGGTATGTGTATGAGGAGTTTTTCAATAAGGACGACGGCATCATTGTCACCGTATCTATCCCCAAGGGGGAGGAGCTGGCAAAGCAGACGCTGAATCCATCCATCGGCGTGAAGGGCGGGATTTCTGTCCTTGGCACCACGGGCATTGTGAAGCCCATGAGCGAGGATGCCTACAAGCGTTCCCTGGCACCACAGGTGCCGGTGGTTTGGGCATCAGGTTTCCGTACCGCCGTGCTCTGCCCAGGGCGCATCGGTGAAAATGCGGCGAAAATCATGGGCATCCCGGAGGGAGCCATTATTGAAACCAGTAATTTCATCGGTTTCATGATGGAGCAGTGCATTGCCCGGGGCTTTGACAGGATGCTTCTTATCGGCCACATGGGCAAGCTGGTGAAGGTGGCATCCGGCAGTTTCCATACCTATAACAGGAACAGCGACGGCCGCATGGAAACCATGGCAGCCTATGCCGCCATGAACGGTGCATCCCCGGCGGTGGTGAAGGAAATCATGGACTGCAATACCACCGACGGTGCCGCCATCATTATCCATCGGGAGCATCTGGACATGGTGTATGGCCAGATGGCGGAAAGGGCCCAGGTGCGGTCGGAGCGCTACATTTTCGGGAAATCGAAGGTGGGCGTCATTTTTGCCGCCATGGACGGCACTGTCCAGGCCATGAGCAGTCACGCAAAGGAGATTCTAGAGGAAAACAAATGGATCATACATTAATCGTAGCAGGCATCGGGCCGGGGGGAAGGGACTACATCCTTCCTAAAGCCCTTGATGCCATTGAAAAGGCCCGTTACCTTGTCGGCGGGAGAAGGGCGCTTCATGACTATGCGAAGGAGGGGCAGGAGACCTATCCCATTACAGGAAAGCTCTCCCTTCTTGCAGACTGGCTTACGGAAAAGCTTGCCCTTGGCGATGTGGTGGTCATGGTGAGCGGTGACCCCGGTTTCTACAGCCTTCTTCCATGGCTGAAGAAAAGGTTTCCCGGAAATCCGGTGAAGGTAATTCCCGGTATTTCTTCCGTGCAGGCCGCATTCTGTCTGATTTCCGAACCCTGGCAGGGAGCGAAATGGCTTTCCTTCCACGGCAGGGTGCCGGAAGCGAAGGATACGGCCTATGAAAAGGGTAGGAAGCTGGCATTTCTGACGGACGGGGAACATAATCCCGCCTACATTGCCGGTTATCTTATAGAGCAGGGGTGGCCGAAGGAAACGAGGGCCGCTGCCTGTGAGCATATTTCCTATGAGAACCAGCAGATTTCAGAGTCCACTCTGGAAGGTATGGTTTCTCTCGAGGGTTTTGGTGAATCAGTGATGGTGGTGATAGGCTAAGATGCAGAGATTTGGTATACGTGATGAGGAGTTCATTCGGGGAAAGGTACCGATGACGAAGGCGGAAATCCGCGCCATGGTTATGGTGAAGGCGGGTATCCGTCCCACGGATAAGGTGGCGGACATCGGTGCAGGCACGGGATCCATTTCCATCGAAGCGGCCCTGGCGGCTTCTAAGGGGGATGTGTATTCTATTGAAAGAAATCCGGAAGGCATTCGGCTGATTGAGGAAAACGCCGAAAAATTCGGATTGAAGAACATTCATACCATCAAAGGAACGGCGCCGGAGGCCATGGACGGCCTTCCGCCTCTTGATGTGGTGATTATCGGCGGGTCCAGCGGCAATATGCACGCCATCCTTGACAGGGCAGAGGAGCTTCTGTCAAAGGGGGGCCGCATGGTGCTCACCGCCGTGACTGCGGAAACTACGGGTGAAGTGGTGCGGGAATTTGAAGGCCGCCCCTTTACTTTGGAAGGCTTCCAGATGCAGATTAACAGACTCAGGAAATTGGGAAGGTATCATCTTTATGATCCCCTGAGTCCTGTATTCATATTTACTGCAGAAAAAATTTGAGGAGGTTTTTATGGCAAAATTATATTTCATCGGTGCAGGCCCGGGAGATCCGGAACTGATTACACTCAAGGGAAAGCGTCTCATCAGCGAGGCGGATGTCATCATTTACGCCGGTTCCCTGGTGAATCCGGAAATCCTGAAGTTCGGCAAAGAAGGCGCCGCCATTTATAACAGCGCCACCATGAATCTGGACGAAGTGCTGAAGGTGGAAATTGAAGCACTGAAGGCAGGCCAGATGGTGGCCCGTGTACATACCGGGGACCCCGCTATTTACGGTGCCATCCAGGAACAGATGGACGGACTCCGGGCTGCAGGCATTCCGGATGAGGATTTCGAAGTGGTGCCGGGCGTAAGTTCCTTCCTGGCCACCGCCGCTGCCCTGAAGCAGGAATACACACTGCCCGGCATTTCCCAGACCGTCATCATTACCCGCATGGAAGGAAGAACCCCTGTGCCGCCAAAGGAAAAGCTGTCTCTTCTGGCAGCCCACCAGGCCACCATGTGCATTTTCCTTTCCGTCCATGCCATTGAAAAGGTGATGGAAACCCTGAAAGAAGGGGGCTATCCGGGAGACACACCGGTGGCTATCGTGGCAAGGGCCACCTGGCCGGACCAGCGGATTTTCCGCGGCACCATCGATACCATTGCAGATATTCTGCACAAGGCCGGCGTGGTGCGCCAGGCCATGATTGTGGTAGGCAGGGTGCTGGATACGGACTATGACCTGTCCAAACTTTACGACAGCAAATTTACCACCATGTTCCGCAAAGGAACCGACGAAAAATGAAGTACGCAGTGATTTCAGTCTCCCGGGAAGGGGCCATGCTTGGCGCCCGCGTAAAAGCAGGGATTTCCGGAGAGGGAACGCTGTATGAAAGAAAGGGCTCCGAAAGCGGGGAGAAGGCGGAATATTTCAACCGCACCCTGGCACTGACGTCGGATATATTCACAAAGTACGAAGGCCTCCTCTTTATTATGGCCTCCGGTATTGCGGTAAGGGCGGTGGCTCCCCATGTGGTGAGCAAGGCCTCGGACCCGGCGGTGCTGGTGATGGATGAATGCGGAAAACACTGCATTTCCCTTCTTTCCGGCCATCTGGGCGGTGCCAATGCCTGGGCCCGGGAGGTGGCAGCTGCGGTGGGAGCGGACCCCGTCATTACCACCGCCACCGACGTCCATGAAAGAAGGGCGCCCGACGATGTGGCAAGGGAGCTCATGATGCGGGTGGAGCCCTTGGGGGCGTTAAAGCCGGTGAACAGCTTCATTGCAGAGGGGAAAAAGGTGTCCTGGTTCCTTGATATGGAAACGGAGGGGGCAGGCTCCATTGGGAAACGCCTCTCTGAAAAAGGGATTTCCTTCCTGCCGCTGTCAGACCTTCCAAAGGAGGAGTTTGACGGCTGCGTCATTATATCCAACGAAAAAGTGCATGTGGATAAGCCTTTTGTGAAACTTATACCGAAAAATCTGTACGTCGGCATAGGCTGCAAACGGGGGACGCCGGAAGCGCTCATTGAAGATGCCTTCCAAAAGGCTCTTCTTGCGGCCCATGCCTTTCCATACCAGGTGGCATCCCTGGCCAGTGTAGATGCCAAGGCTGACGAAAAGGGCCTTCTTGACTTTGCTTTACACCATCATCTTCCTATCCGCTTCTATAAGGCAGAGGAACTTAGGAAAGTGGCGGAGGAGTATGGTTTACCTATATCAAAATTTGTAGAAAACACGATAGGAGTGGGGAACGTATGTCAATCAGCAGCGTTAATGGAATCAATGAAGGGAAAAACGCTTCTGCCGAAAACGAAGTTTGCAAGTGCCACGGTGGCCATTGCCCTGGGATTATCCGGGTCATTGGCATTGGACCGGGACATGAAGAAGAAATGACGCCTAAAGCCGTGAAGGCTTTGAACGATTCAGATATTATTGTAGGTTACAACACCTACATTGCCCTGGTGAGAGACCTCATCGGTGATAAAGAAGTGGTAGGAAACGGTATGCGCCAGGAAGTGGACCGCTGCCAGAAGGCGGTGGACCTGGCTGTAGAAGGCCACAGGGTGGCTGTGATTTCCTCCGGCGACCCCGGGGTCTATGGCATGGCAGGTCTGGTGCTGGAACTGGTGCAGAAGGTGGAGAAAGACAAGCGCCCTGCCTGTGAAATCATTCCGGGCCTCACCGCTGCCAACACCGCCGCTGCTGCATTGGGAGCACCTCTCATGCATGACTATGCGGTTATCAGTCTTTCCGACCTCATGACTCCCTGGGACCTCATTAAAAAGAGAGCCCGCCTGGCGGCAGAAGGGGATTTCGTCATGGCCATTTACAACCCCAAGAGCCGGGGCCGTGCCACCTATCTGGACCAGATCCGTGACATTGTGCTTGAGTTCCGCAAGCCCGAAACACCGGTGGGCATCGTGAGAAAGGCCGGTCGTCCCGGTATGACCACCACCGTAACCACTTTGGAAAAACTGCCGGAAGCGGATGTGGACATGCAGTCCACCGTCATCATCGGCAACAGCAACACCTATGTGGCTGAAGGCATCATGATTACGCCAAGGGGGTACAAGGTTTGATCTGGATTATTTCCGGCACACAGGACGGAAGGGAAATCGGCGCCGAACTGGCGGATCGCGAAATGGCAAAGCCCGCTGAAAGCCGCCGTGAAATCCTCATGACCGTGGTGAGCCAGTACGGCAAGGTGCTGGCCGCCCATGAGGGCCTGGACATCGAAGTGGGCCGTTTCAAAAAAGAAGACATGGTTCGCGTCATCAGGGAAAAAGGGGTGACCCTTATCCTTGACGCCAGCCATCCCTACGCCGCCATCGTTTCCGAAACCGCCCTGGCGGCCTGCAGAGAAACGGGCATCGACTACGTGCGCTACGAAAGGGCGGAAATTCCGCTTCCCGACTATGATAAGCTCTATCATGCAAAGGATGAATTCGAAGCGGCCAAACTGGCAGGAAGCCTGGGAAAGAGTATCCTTCTCACCACCGGCTCCAAGACCCTTCCCGTATTCGTCCATGAACCGGCCCTTCAGGACAAGACCATCTGGGCCAGGGTACTTCCCGTTTCCAATGTCATTAAAATGTGTGAAGACCTGGGCATGCGGGCCAAGAATATACTGGCCATCCAGGGACCCTTTTCCTATGAAATGAACCTGGCCATGATTCATGATTATCACTGCGACGTCATGGTCACCAAGAACAGCGGCCTCATCGGCGGAAGCGACACTAAGCTGAAGGCCGCCATGGACAGCGGTATTTCCGTCATCGTCATCGATAAACCTAAAGCAGATTTGAAAGGCGTCCCGGTCTTTGATACCACCGCAGGCGTCCTGAAATATATGGAGGAACATTATGGATTTCATCAAAAACCCGAGAGCCATTGAAGAAAAGAGCATGGATCTCATTGATCCCTTTATCAGCGACATCGACCTCACTCCCGAAGAAGTGACAGTGTATTCCCGCATGATTCATGCCTCCGGCGACGTGGACTACGGCCACCTCATCCGCACCAGCGAAGGCGCCGTGGAAGCAGGCATCAAAGCCCTCGCCGGCGGCTGCAACATCTACTGCGACGTGAATATGGTAAAGGCAGGCATCAATAAAAGAGCCCTGGCTGCCCTTGGCGGCGAAGTGTTCTGCCGTGTGGCAGATCCGGAGATTGCCAGGATTGCCAAAGAAAAGAACATTGCCCGCTCCATGGCAGCCATGAACTCTTTCGGCACCAACCTCAACGGCTCCATCATCGCCGTAGGCAATGCGCCCACCGCTTTGTATGAAGCCATCCGCATGGTAGAAGAAGACGGCATCCGCCCGGCCCTCATCATCGGCATTCCTGTAGGCTTCGTAGGTGCCGCCGATTCCAAGGAACAGCTGGTCCGCCGTGCTCCCTGCCCCTACATCACTGTGAGAGGCACAAAAGGCGGCAGCTCCATCGTAGCCTCCTGCGTAAACGCACTCATGTACAACCTGGTGAAAAGGGATAATATGCTTTACGTGCAGGGAAAGAAATGAGACACCCCCAAAGGGGTCAAAACTCTTGTATTAATATCAGAAGATGATATAATTAAATAGTACTGATATTTTGATGTTATTCCATTAAGGAAGCAGTGAGCGGTTCAAAGAATCAGCACTGCTTCCTTTTTCATGTTTTCTCTTTTATGAAGGAGTGGGTGTATGGAAGAGAAAAGGAACGAAACAGGGAAGAGCAGGGGCCTTCGCATTTTTATTATCCTCATCTTTGCCGCCTTTACTGTATTTGCCATGGTGGCAAGCCTCATATTCGGTTCGGCGGATATTTCATTTTCCACCATTATGCATACCCTTTTGGGGAATGTGGAAACCACCGATGAAATGGTGATCTGGAATATCCGGTTTCCTCGAAATATCGTAGGTGCCCTGGTGGGAGCCAATCTGGCTGTGTCCGGTGCCATTCTGCAGGCAGTGATGAAGAATCCTCTGGCGGACCCGGGAATCGTGGGCGTTTCCAGCGGCGCCGGCCTGGCAGGGGTGATCATGCTGATTTTCATGCCTGAAGCATCTCTCCTTCTGACACCGGTGGCCTTTGTGGGAGCCATGCTGTCGGCTGCCGCCGTGTATGCCCTGGCATGGAAGAACGGTATCCGCCCCAGCCGCATTATCCTGGCCGGTGTGGCAGTGAGTGCTTTCCTGGGAAGCGGTATTTCCGCACTTCTCGTTTTTTACTCCGATAAAGTGCAGGGTGCCCTCCTGTGGATGGTGGGCGGACTTTCCGCCAGAAGCTGGCCCCAGGTGGAAGCTCTCTTTCCTTACACCGTCCTTGGCCTCGTGCTGGCCCTGGCAGGCTGCAAGGCACTGACCATTCTGAGCCTTGGCGATGAAACAGCCCGAGGTCTTGGGGTGCCGGTGGAAAAGGTGCGCTTCTCCATGACCGCCGTGGCCGCTCTCCTTGCCGCCGGTGCTGTCAGCATAGCCGGGCTCATCGGCTTCGTGGGTCTGGTGGTGCCCCACATTGTACGGCTCATCATCGGCACGGACTACAAGTACGTGGTGCCGGGCTCCGCCATTCTGGGGGCCGGGGTCCTTGTGTTCTGCGACACCCTGGGACGGGTGCTCTTTTCGCCTATTGAAATCCCTGCGGGGATTATCATGGCTTTCCTGGGCGCGCCCTTCTTCCTGTATCTGTTAAGGAGGAGCGCATGATGAATACGAACGATATTGCCATCAAAATTTCCGACATTCACGTTTCCTTCGGAGACCATCACGTTCTTCGCGGCGCCAGCGGCGTCATTAAAAAAGGGAGCATTGTTACCTTCCTTGGAAGGAACGGCTGCGGCAAATCCACCCTTTTGAAAACGGTGACTGGAAATCTGAAGCCCCAGAAAGGGTCCATTGAAATCGCAGGGCGGCCGCTCTCTTCCTACAGCACCAACGAAATGGCCCGGGTGGTGGCCTTCCTGCCCCAGTTCCATGATGTTCCCAAAGACATGACAGGGGAAGAACTGGTCTCCTGCGGCCGTTATCCCTACCAGCACTGGTGGAGCGGCGTTTCCACTAAAGACAGGGAAGTGGTGGCGGAGGTCATGGAAAAAACGAACACCACCCACCTGAAAGACCGCCTCGTAGCCAGCCTGTCCGGCGGTGAAAGGCAGAGGGTATGGATTGCCATGGCCCTGGCGCAGGAGCCGAAGATCCTGATTCTCGACGAACCTACCACCTATCTGGATATCTGCCACCAGCTGGAAGTGATGGAACTGGTGTCCAAACTGAACCGGGAAGAAAACCTTACGGTGGTCATGGTGCTCCATGAAATCAACCAGGCCGTCCGCTACTCCACGGATCTTCTGGTTCTCGAAAATGGCGTTATAGAGCGCCACGGCCCGCCTATGGAAGTCATGACCCACGAAGCCATCGCAGAAGTTTTCGACGTGGATGCGGACGTGGAAATGAGAAAAGGAAGACCCATGATCTGCATTAACGGGCTGCTGGATAAATAAAGAGACACGCCTGGGACACGCCCTTTCGGCCGTGAGGGTTCAGAACCTTCGGGGGGGGGAAAAAAAAGCCCCGTGAAACTTCAGGACCTTCGGACGCGACCTGAATTCTTTCCACTAAAAAAAGATACCCTTTGGCGGGGTATCTTTTTTTAGTTATTCTCCATAAGCCAGTTTATAGAGTTTTTCCATGGCTTCCGGTGTGCGGATGCCGGGGTTCATGAGGAAGAGGTCCGGTTCCAGGAAGTATACGTGCTTGTTCTGCACTGCCTTCAGGTGGGCCCAGGAGGGGTTGTTTCTCATGGATTCGTCCAGTTTCTTGTTGATTTCATCCTGCCTGCCCATGGTGACGATGAAGATGGTGTCCGGATCGTCGGCGGATAGCTGTTCCAGGGAGTAGGGGACAGTTTTGCTGTCCAGTTTGATGTCCTTATGGCTGGTGATGACATTGTCCATCTTCAGCATTTCCCCCATGGAGGCGCAGATGGATTTCGGCGTTTCTGCGGTTACGTCTTTGCCGGTGGCGCGGAGGACTGCTACTTTGGCCGGCGTTTTAGCAGCGGCTTTGTCTTCCACTGCCTTCAGGCTGTCTTCATAGGTCTTGATGACATTATCTGCCTTCGCTTTCTGGTCATAAAGCTGGCCCATGAACCGGAGGAGGGGCACATTATCGTTGATTCCGTCGTACTGGATAAGGAGGTAGGGGATTTTATTGCTCTTTAAGAGGGATTCCAGCTTGGAGTTCTGGTTCTTTTCTCCCAGCACCAGGTCCGGCTTCATGCCCACCAGGGTTTCCATGTTAATGTTCTGTACGTGGCCCAGGGTGGGGAGGGACTTGGCCTCTTCCGGAATGGGGCTTGAGGTTTCCGGCCTTGCCACGGAGGTGCCGCCTACGGCGTAGGCCATATTGATGAGGGGCGCGGAGAGTTCCACCACCCGCTTCGGCGCTGCTTTCATGGTAATGGTCTGGTCCTTGTAGGTGTAGGTGACGTTTCCATTTCCGCCGTCGGACTTGGTGCTTCCGCAGGCGGTGAGGGCAAGGCAGAGGGCGGCAGCCGCTGCTGCTGCTAAAAGTTTCTTCATTCGGTTCTCCTTTATTTCACAAAGATGAAATAAACCCCTTCGCCGAGATGACGGAGGGGTCCATTTCATGAAGAGACAAATCATCTCTTACATATCATATCACAAATTATTTCTGCAGTGCTGCCAGTGCTTCATCAGCGCGCTGTACATAAATGTCTCTAACAGCTTTGTTTTCACCAAGGCCATGGATGTAGGTGGAAACTTTGAAGCCCTGAGCTTCCAGCTGGCTCTTGTGGGAGTCCGGATCAGAACCGGCCATATCGTTGTTTGCATGGTCGCCTGCAACCATCATGATAGGCATCAGGGTTACATGGGTGTAGCCGCCTGCTTTCAGCTTCGGAATGACGTCTTCCAGGTTCGGACGGCCTTCAACGGAGTATACGAATACGTTGTTCATGCCCAGCTGATGGAGTCTGTCCTGGATGACGCTGTAGTAAGCGTTGCCGGGATGGGGAGTGCCGTGAGCCATGATGAGGGTAGCATCATGGGCGCCCATCTTCGGGAACTGGGAGGACAGAGCTTTCAGGAAATCAACGACCTGGTCCGGTTCACCTTCGGTGCCCTGGAAGTACATGAGTGGGGTAGCCAGGGAAATTTTCTTGAAGTTCGGAGCCTGCATCTTGGTGACTACGGAGTCATAGCTGTATTCCATGCCCGGAATCACGTCCAGGGATACAACTGCTACACGGGTATAGCCTTCAGCTTTCAGTTTGGCAAAAGCTTCTTCCGGGGTCATCTTTGTGATGCCTTCCTTAGCTTTTACGCGGTCGATGATGATGTGGGAGGTATATGCTTCATATACCGGTACGTTCGGGTTTGCTTCCTGAATGGCTTTTTCTACGGCATCAATGGTCTTATGACGGGTATCAGTAAAGGTGGTGCCGAAGGTCATAACCAGAATCGCATCTTTATTCGGTGCATTTTTCATAGCCGGATTTTCATGGGTCCATACACCTACGGTGGAAGCTTCGCGGAGAGCCGGGGTTACGTCCTTAACCTCCGGGTTCAGTTCATAGGCATTGACGGACATGCCCATTCCCATTACGCAGAGAGCTGCCATAGATGCAGTTAAAATACTTTTGATACTTTTTTTCATGAAAAATCACTCCTTTGAAAATTTCCTGGAAGCCAGGATTCTGTACAGCTCAGATCGAACATACAAGATGTTTCCCATTTACTTGTACATTCATCGGGGTCTGTACTTTACATGACTTAAGTTTAGTACAACATTATTGCAAAGTCAATGCGTTTTTTGATAATTTCTAATTTTTAAAGATGAAACGTTAATACAGCAAGGGGAGATTTTTAAAAGAAATGAGCATAAGGTTAGAAATTTAGGGCGCGCCCCGGAGAGTCTAAGTATTCACGGCCCTTTGGGCCGAAGGCTCTTAAGGGAACCAGGTTTGATAGGGTCTTCGGCGGTGAGGGTGGGTGGGTACCCGTATTTTACCAGCATTGCCCTCACTTACTATGATTACCGAGATCCTTCGCGTTCGCGAGGATGACTGTGCGGGGAGGGAAATCCCGTAACGCTGACTATAAACTGCGGCGCCAGCCGCCACCACAACCCTCAGCCACGCAGCGGCTGTCAAACCTAAGAACCTTCGGCCGAGGGAGCTGCTGCCCTCACGCCGCAGGCGTGTCAAAAGGGCGATACCACTATTCTCGAAAGCAAGAGGGTTCAGGCGGCTTACGGCGCCCGGGTTCTATCGGTCATGTGCTGGCGCACTGACCGATGGGTTCCGCCCACAGAGCGGGCTGGTTCAGAGGAAGTTATATAGTATCGCTGCGGCGGGAAACTGTATTCCCGAAAGCAAGAGGGGGGGCGCCCGCCTTTGGCGGGCAAGGGCTCAGCCCTGCGCTTTCGCGCGGGCCGAGGGATGTGTAGAAGGGTTGTGAAGGCTATGACGGCGGGGGGAAAAAAAATATCCCGTAACGCTGACTTCATATTCATCGCCCGAAGGGCGATACCACACCCCTTTGAACTCCCTGAACCTTTTGAACCCTCTGAACCCTCACGCCGCAGGCGTGTCCAAAGGCGATACCAACCCCTTTGAACCCTTTGAACCTTCTGAACCCGGGCCGCGGAGCGGCCCCTTTTGTCCCATTGGATGCATCTTTTCTCAAATTTATCCCTTGCATTCGATGACATGGTTTGTTATAATAGCAAAGAATTATCTATGTATTTGAAATGAGGTGCAACAAGTGAAGAAGGGAATCCATCCGGATTATCATCCAGTCGTTTTCCGTGATATCGGTGCTGACTACTCTTTCCTGACCCGTTCTACAGCTACTTCTAACCAGACTGTAAAATGGGAAGATGGCAATGAATATCCGCTGATCAATATTGATATCAGCAGCAAATCCCATCCGTTCTATACAGGACAGCAGCGTTTCGGAAAGGCTCGCGGCCGTATCGAAAAGTTCAACAAACGTTACGGAAAAACATCCGACTGAGAAACAGGGCGCAGGCCCTGTTTTTTACTGCCCATTTTCGCCCTGTGATATACTTATACATATTACTGTTAAGTTACTGTTAAGAAAAGGATTTCTTACATTTCATATAAAGGAGTAATGATATGCAGACGAGTAAACTGGAGGGCATGGAAGCCCGTTATGTGACCCTGGAGGACCAGCTCAGCGATCCCTCTGTCATTGCGGACCAGAACAGGTGGAGGGCCCTGTCCAAGGAGCATGCGGAGCTTGGGGAAATCGTGGCCAAGTACCGGGAGTACAAGGACGCCGATGCTGCCTGCCGGGATGCGAAGGAAATCCTGGAGGACAAGTCCCAGGCAGATCTCCACGAGCTGGCTAAGGAAGATTTGAAGGAAAATGAAAAGAAAAAGGAAGAGCTGGATTTGGAAATCCATAAGATGCTTATCCCCAAGGACCCTAATGACGGTAAAAACGTGATCCTTGAAATCCGTGCCGGCACCGGCGGGGAAGAGGCGGCTCTTTTTGCAGCGGACCTTTTGAAGATGTACATCAAGTTTGCAGAACGGAAGGGCTGGAAACTGGAAATCGCCGATGCCAATGAGACGGACCTGGGTGGCTTCAAGGAAGTGACCTGCACCATTGAAGGAAAGAATGCCTACTCCATTTTGAAATTTGAAAGCGGCGTGCACCGGGTACAGCGCATTCCGGAAACGGAAAGCCAGGGCCGCGTCCATACTTCTGCTGTCACCGTGGCAGTGCTTCCGGAAGCGGAGGATGTGGATATCGACATTAAGAGAGAGGACCTTCGCATCGACGTGTACCGTTCCTCCGGAGCCGGCGGACAGCACATCAATAAGACATCGTCTGCCATCCGCATTACCCATCTGCCCACGGGCATGGTGGTGACCTGCCAGAATGAACGAAGCCAGCGGCAGAATAAGGAAAAGGCCCTGCAGATTCTGAAATCCCGCCTCTACGACCAGGCCCTCCGTGCGTCCATCAGCAAGGAAGCGGCGGACCGGAAGAGCCAGGTAGGCTCCGGCGACCGCTCCGAACGTATCCGCACCTACAACTACCCCCAGGGAAGGGTGACGGACCATCGTGTGAATATGAGCATTTACCAGCTGGACGATTTCATGAACGGAAATATGGACCCCATTCTGGACCGCCTCATGGAAGAAGACCTGGCAAGAAGGATGAAAGAAGGGGAAGCCAATGGCCGGTAATACCATCTGGACCATTAAAAAGCTCCTACTCTGGACTACCCATTATTTCCAGGAGCACCATCTGGACTCTCCCCGGCTGGACGCGGAACTTCTTCTGGCCCACGTTCTTCACAAGCAGCGGATTTACCTCTACACGGATTTCGACCTCATTGTGGAGCCGTCGGAACTTGCCCAGTACCGGGAATACATTAAAAAGCGGGTAAGCGGCATTTCCACCGCCGCCATCATCGGGGAAAAGGAATTTATGGGGCTTACCTTCCAGGTGAATGAGGACGTGCTTATTCCCCGCCCCGACACGGAAACCTGGCTGGAAAAGGTGATTCAGTACCATAGAAACGAACAGGGCGCCAAGGTGGCGGACCTGGGCACCGGAAGCGGCGCCATCCTTTTGAGTTTCCTCTATTACTGCAAGGAAGACACCGGAGTAGGGGTGGACATTTCAAAAAAAGCCCTGGCAGTGGCTGAGGAAAACGGGAAGAACCTGAAAATGGAAGACCGTGTTACCTGGCGGGAAGGGGATTACCTGACCGCATTGGAAGAGGGAGAACTCTTCGATGGCATCCTCACCAATCCGCCCTACATTCCCACAGGCGATATTGCAGGCCTTGCCGAAGAAGTGCGTCACGAACCCATGACCGCCCTGGACGGCGGCAGGGATGGACTTGATTTCTACCGGAAACTGGCAGGAGCGGCTGCAGACCACTTGAAGGAAGGCGGCTTTCTGGCGGCGGAATTCGGCATCCACCAGGCGGATGCGGTGGTGAACCTTTTGAAAGAAACAGGGAAATTTGATTCCTTTGAAGTCATAACTGACTACGGCGGCATTGAAAGAGCCGTATACTGCAGGAAGAAGGCGGAAGAATGACTACGGAAATCGTGCCGGTGAATGAAGACTATTTCAAAAATAAAGTATTTGAATTGGGAAAAATCATCAGGGAAGGGGGCCTTGTTTCCTTTCCTACGGAAACGGTGTACGGCCTTGGCGCCAACGCCCTTGACGCAGAGGCTGCCATGAAAACCTACGCCGCCAAAGGAAGACCTTCCGACAACCCTCTCATTGTCCACGTGGCGGATAAGGAAGAAGTTTCACGCTATGTAAAAAAAGTGACGCCGCTGGAAGAAAAATTGATGAAAGCTTTCTGGCCGGGCCCGCTGACCATCGTGTTTCCAAAGAAGGATATCATTCCGAAAGAAACTTCCGGCGGTCTTGACACCATTGCCATCCGCTGCCCCGCCAACGAAGCTACCAGAGCCTTAATCCGGGCCGCCGGCGTCCCCATATCCGGCCCCAGCGCCAATATTTCCACAAGACCCAGCCCCACCACCGCCAAGGACGTGTACCATGACATGAATGGCCGCATTGAAGCCATCATCGACGACGGCCCCTGCCGCATCGGCGTGGAATCCACGGTCATAGGCATTGAAAACGGGGAAATCGTGATTTACCGCCCCGGCGGCATCACTCTGGAAATGCTCTCCGCCTTCGCCCCTGCCAGAGTGGACAGCGCCCTGGCCACCGGCAGTGCCCATCCGAAGGCGCCGGGCATGAAGTACAGGCACTACGCCCCCTCCGCGCCTCTGACCGTGTATACCGGAGACAGGATTGAGGTGACAAAGGAAATCCTCTCCTTTGCCCGTAAAAAAGACAAAACATACGGATTTTTCGTAAGTTCTGAAATCGCAGAAAAACTGGAACCCGGTCTGCCCGTCTTCGTATGGGGCAGCCGGGACAGCCAGGAAAGCTTTGCCCATAACCTCTTCTCCGGCCTCCTCTACTTCAATCAGCATCCTGTGGACCAGATCATAGGAGAAGGCACCGACACCAAAGGCCTGGGTCTTGCCATCATGAACCGTCTCACCAAAGCTTCAGGGTACCATATCGTAGTAGAAAAGAAAGAACGTAACTGAAGGGACCGGGGTCATGATTCATGTTATGCTCTCCTGCTGTTTAAACAGTGATTTCCCTGCGGGCGCCGCCGCACTCCGGCAGCGGGCCGTAGACTATGACAGACACCAAGCTCATTGAGTATAGGGGATGAGAGGGCATCGGGGTTCCTTGTGCCAAAAAAAGGCGGTGAAGAAATGATGATTTCTTCACCGCCTTTTATAGAGCTGTAAAAAACAGCACAAAAACACGGATACAAATCCGTGCCAGACAGTATTGCGGGCCTCTCAGAATCAGGCGCCAACGCTGAGCATACAGGAAAGTCCTGCAGCCGCCTTGAACTTGTCGTCCGGGAATGCGGGCTCATGCTGCAAGGGATGGTATCCGTGTTTTTGATGTTGTCTTACTTTAACGTATTCTGCAGAATTCGTTTTGCTCCCCAGGCGCCTGGGGGCCGGAGAGCGGAAGCAGGAAGTCTGTATACAGGGATTCTTTATTTCCTTCTGCTAATACTGCATTCCGGCCGGGATATTCGCGATATACATGGCAGACAGGAAAATGGAATCCTTCCATGGAAAGTCTTCTGCTTTGTCTCTCCATACATTTATATTGCATAAGCCCCCTCTTTTTACAACCGCCCTTTGAAATTTTATAATTCATTAAGAAGAGTGTGTGCTCTGCCGATGTATATCAATTGGCAGAAGAAAATATGAGAATATCATTAAAATTTTCGCTTCCACGTTCACAAAAACGCGTTTTTTTCGATTATTATAGTAGAGGGATGTGAAAGACATGCAGCATGGAAAGAAGTTATCCATAGATTCCCAAGATGGCCATAGGGATGCAAGTATGGAGGGCAGGCGTCCATGGGTTAACCTTTTTTCATGCCCTCCCTGATCAGGAAAAAGAAAACATCACAGGGAAATCCAGGACTTAACGTCTATCGCGGCAGAAATGACGGGAGCTTCCTGCCTGGCGCGCGCCGTCGTACAGGGGCGCAGTGATTTCATTGCTTTCTAATTTCATTCTAGAATTTTTATGGCATACAAGGAGTAGAATGACGAAAATAGTAACTATTTAAGGAATTCTACGACGCAGTATGACATGAAAATTCGTATGAAATCAGAATCTGCAAGGAAATCATTGCTCCCCAGGTACAGCAGTGGCCGTAGACCATGCAGACACCGAACTCATTGGGCATAGGGGATGGAAAGGCACCGGGTTTCTTTGTGGTGAAAAAAGGCGGTGAGGAAATTATCAATATTTCTTCACCGCCCTTATTAGTGCTGTGAAAAGGCAGCACTAATAAAACAGACGCTGCCATTAAGCCTATGATGCCCTGATACTTCCCCTGATAGGCTTTTCTGTTTTTTGCGTGGCTGGAACAGGAAAGCGGATTTCTTTTATCCGCTTCCCTTTTTTGATGCTCATCTATGAAATAAAAACTCTGTAAAAACTTTATGATACTTAGAAAGCCTCATCGATGATATAATACGTTCCGCTATTTAGCATTAACATTGCATACATGTATAAATACAAAATAAATGGCACCGGTAAGATGAAAAAAGGCAGAAGTAATGTAGAATTATGAGATATTTCTATAGAAAAATCTTAAAAATATGAGGAAATCGTATATATAATGCGCTGAAATGTTGAAAATCATCGGTATTTATGTGTTTCCCGCCTCTGATTTGTATTTCCATATGCAGTTTGACCTTCCCGCTGCATCACGCCCTATGCTAAGAAAAATGAATCTAATTTAGGTTTTAGGTTCTTTGCAGTTCTTAGTGCTTTCGGATTACCTTGATATGCGGTCAATGGAGGAAATCATGAAAAAGAGGACATATCTAGCTATCATCGCATCGCTCTCTCTGATGTGCGGGCAGGCCATGGTTTTTGCCGCAGATAACACGACTAATAACACGACTGGCAGCGTTGGTATCGTTATCAAGGGCGATAATAACACCGTTTCCAGTTCAAATTCCATCACCCTTGGCAACAACATCAGCTCTCTTGGCGGGGCGAATGTTGCCATCGGATACAAGAGCAAGGCAGGGAGTCAGGAAAACCCGAAGGGTCCTAACAATGCGAATGGTGCAACGGCAGTTGGCACCGGGGCCCAGGCAACTAACTACAGAGCAACGGCCCTTGGCGATTTGACAGTTGCTTCCGGGACAGATTCTCTTGGCCTCGGAACTACGGCCCAGGCGACTGGTGAGCGTTCCATAGCGGCTGGGCTTTCATCAAAGGCATCCGGAGTGAATGCTATAGCCATTGGGGATAAAGCAGTATCAAGCAGCAATGATTCTATAGCTATTGGTGAACAGGCCAGTGCAGTGAACAGCCAGGCGATTGCCATTGGCAGTCATTCTTCAGTTTCCGGTTCCTACAGCGTGGCCATAGGACTGTATGCAAAAGTAGGCGAGAATGATAATTGGTCTGTTGCCCTGGGAAACAGTTCGGAAACTGCAAAAGCTGTTTCAACTGCAAGTATGACAGTGGGAGGAAAAACGTATCAGACCGCCGGTGGACATGCAAATGGTACGGTAAGTGTAGGAAATCAAAATATCAAGCGCACGCTTACAAATGTTGCAGCAGGCCGTGTGCTTGCTACTTCCACCGATGCGGTGAATGGCAGTCAGCTGTATGCAACAAATCAAAGCGTTGATGAGAATGCTAAAAACATTGCCGCGAATGCTGCAAACATTGCCAAAGGAATGAATTTTGCGGCAGATACAGGAAGCTATAATGCACAGCTGGGCGATACTATTTCCATCAAAGGCGACGGGAAAAATCTGTCCACTTCGGTAGATAAAAGGACGATTACAGTACACATGTCGGATACACCTACTTTTACGACAGTAAAAGTAGGTGATACCGTTACCATCAGCAAAGAGGGCGCTGATTTCGGTGGAACAAAAATTACCCATTTAAAGGATGGCGAAATTTCTCCCACTTCCACTGACGCAGTGAACGGAAGCCAGCTGTATGGCACAGAAGTCCGAATCAATCAGCTTGGAGGCCGCATTAACAAAGTCGGCGCCGGCGCTGCCGCCCTGGCTGCCCTGCACCCGCTTGACTTTGATCCGGAAGACAAATGGAACTTCGCCGTGGGCTATGGCAATTACCGCAATGCCAACAGCACAGCCATCGGTGCATTCTACCGCCCGAACGATGATACCATGTTCAGCGTCGCAACGAACTTTGGCAATGGTGAGAACATGATTAATGCCGGCGTCAGCTTCAAATTCGGCAGGTCAGGCAAGTCCCTGGCCCTCATGGGCTCCAAGCAGGAAATCAAAGAACTGCAAGAAGTCGTTGCCCGCCAGGACGACCAGCTCAAAAAGCAGGACAAAGAAATCAGGGAACTCAAAACCCTGGTCCATCAGCTCCTTGCCGCACAGGGAAATAAGACTGCTGATTAATCTTCGAGGGGGCACTATGGGTGCTCAGCAATGTGCCGCATGACTCTACAGGAAAACATAGAGAGGCTTATTCTCCCCCCCTGAATAGGGTGGGAGTCCCGCGAAGCGGGATAGGGGGTAGCCGCCGCAGGCGGCTGATTCATCGGAATGTTATTCATAACGTATGATTCAAAGGTAAGCGTAGAGCAGCTTTCCCGCCGACTGGTATTTTTTAGTGAGCTGGTGAACTAGTGGACTGGTGTGCTAGTCGGAGTCAATGTCGTCGCTTACCAAGATTCTTCGCTTCGCTCAGAATGACGAGTGGGCGGGAAGTTTAGTACGTAACGCAGTCTGACGTCTGATTTTCTGACTTCTGAGGGTCTGTCAAGTCCTTTGTGTAAATTTTTTCTGCTAAGTTAAAATTCTTCTAATCAAAT
>OGLM01001703.1_pt1 | contig 21991 bp, 19 predicted proteins | sample 1572531 | NCBI WGS metagenome assembly OGLM01 (sample SAMEA2581909, study PRJEB24529) | metagenome | biome: Human gut stool | place: China | collected 2011 | reverse complement strand
AGTTAAGCCCGCTTGCGCCGATGGTACTGCAATGCGATGCGGGAGAGTAGGAGGCCGCCTTTTTTGAACGAGGGTCCTGCAGGAAGAGATTCCTGCGGGACTCTTTTTTTGTGCGTGCCGGTGATGGGAGGAATGGGAGTAATTGGACAAATGGGAGAGATGGGACAAATAGGAAAATCATATCTTTACGGGCCTTTTCATTCCCGTAAGGAAGTGTTGTGGATGTTTGTGTGTTGTGATTCTGCACTCCTAGTAGGATATTTTGCCAGTCGGATTAACGGTTTGAGCTTGTCTTGACGTATTCGAACGTGTCGAAGTTTACAAATCCCATTTGCTCAAGTTCTTTCTTGCTTTCCAGAATGTTGTTTTCATTGTTGAAACCGGGAATGTGTGGCAGGCGTATTGTAACGTTGTCAGGTGAGACTTTCGATGCGAGTAATTGTAGATTCTTTTTTACAATACCGTTAAAACCTGTCGTATAGGCATTGTAGATTTGCGGATTCATGTCCTTGACGTCTATGTAATAATGACTAATGCAGGGCAGAATGCTTTCCAGCAGATGTGTGCTGGCATTCAGTGAAGTTTCGATATTTATGCGCCATTGAGGGTTTGCAATCTTGGAAAATTCCGTTATGAATGCACTGTTGAGCAAAGGTTCGCCACCTCCGAATGTTATTCCGCCACCAGTCGCGATGAAATACAGGCTGTCTACTGATACTTCTTCAAGCAAATCTTCCGGGCTGACGCAACGGCAGATGATGTCTTGATTGAGACATTGCGGATTGAGGCAGTATCTGCAATGCAGTGTACAGCCGTGAAACGCGACAAGTGTCGTCACGCCCTGTCCGTCTGTTGTGATACGGTGCCGTTCTATTCCTATAAGTTTTGCAAGCATAGTACAAATATAATCCTTTCCAAGTTCATTTGCAATAAATTGTGTTGGCAAAGATGTAAATATTTAATTAAATGAGTATCTTTGTTGAAACAATTTTTATCATGGGTAAAGGAAAAGACTTGTGTGATACACTTAAAGCCGTGAGGAAGGCCGTTGCTGATGCCAACGGCATAGAATACGTGCCGGGTAAGTGCACCAACGATGGTGAATGCAGCGGAACTTGTCCGGCATGTGAGGCTGAAGTAAGATATATCGAACGTGAGCTGAACTTCAGAAGGCTTGCGGGAAAGGCGGTCACAGTAGCCGGAATTGCCATTGGAGCTGCTTCGTTTGCGGCATGTAGTAGCGACAAGTTGAGTGTTGACGGACAAAATAACAGCTCTGTGCAGATGCCGAATCAAAACAAACTGTTCGGTGTAGTGTCGGAGACCCCGCCGAGTTTTCGAGGCGGGGAGGCTGCGTTGATGAAGTATTTTGAGGAAAACATGCGGTGGCCTGATACAGGAAGTGACATCAGCGGGCGTGTTATTGTCCAGTTCAAGATTGCGAAAGACGGCAATGTTAAAGATCCTAAGGTGGTGAGAGGGCTTGCACCAGAATTCGACGCGGAGGCGTTACGATTGGTTAGAGGAATGCCCAAATGGATACCCGGAAAAATTTCGGGCAAGCTGGTAGAGACAACATACACTGTGCCTGTGAAGTTTATGCCCAGATAAATGAATTTATTTTGTTGTAGATTTTGTACAGACAGATAATGTAAAAAGCCACTTTCAGCATTGCTGACGGTGGCTTTTTCGGTTTGTTTATATTGTGTTTCTGTTATTGCTTTTTAAGTTCAATACGGAAAGTTGTGCCTTTGCCCTGCTCTGAACACTTAACGAATATGCGACCTTTATGATATTCTTCGACAATGCGTTTTGCCAATGACAGGCCCAGGCCCCAGCCGCGTTTCTTGGTGGTGAAGCCCGGTTTGAACACGTTGCGCAGGTCTTTCTTCCTTATTCCCTTGCCTGTGTCCGTCACTTCTATCACTGCCTTGTCGGCGGCCGACTCCATGTGCAGGGTTATGGTGCCGCTGCCTTCCATCGCGTCGACGGCGTTCTTGCACAGGTTTTCAATTACCCATTCGAACAGCGAGGAGTTAATCTTGATGATTATGTCCTCATCAGGGAAGTCCTTTATGAACTTCACCTTCGACGATGTGCGGCGGTCCATGTACTCCATGACGTGCGCCATCACCTCGTTAAGGCTTGCCGGGACAGGCTCGGGCAGCGAGCCTATCTTGGAGAAGCGTTCGGCTATCAGTTCGAGGCGCTTCACGTCCTTGTCCATTTCTGGTATCATGTCGTCGTCGGGGTAGTTCTCTTTCAGTATCTCCACCCACGCCATGAGGCTCGATATCGGCGTGCCCAGCTGGTGTGCGGTCTCCTTAGACAGTCCCACCCACACCTTGTTCTGCTCGGCGCGCTTTGAAGTCAGCAGGGCGAATATGGCCACCACGACGAACAGCATCACCACCCCGAGCTGTATGTAAGGGTAGGCGGCCAGGCGCTTCAGCATGACCGAGTCGTCGTAACACACGTTGATGTAGCCGTCGCGGGTGTTGTCGCCAAGTACGATCCTTATGTATCGGCCCTCGTCAAATAGCCTTTCACTTATTTGTCCGGCCTGTTTCAGGCTGTCTTCATACGTCTCGCCGTTCAGTTTCACGTTGCGGAAGGTCTGTACGTTGCCGCCGGCGTCGGTCACTATTACCGGTATCGTGTTGTTCTCGTTAATCACCTTAAGCACAAGGTTAAGGTCGGTGTTCTCGTCGGCAAGGTTGAGTGCCCTCATGGCTTCAGCCCACACTTCCATCTTGTTGCGCTCCTCGTCGGCCAGTTCGTGCACCAGCGCGTTTGACACAACCAGCGAGGCCACGGCTATCACTACCGCGGCTATTACGAGGATTATTTTCACATGGCGTATTCTGTCAGTCCACTGCATACGTATTTATAACGCATTTACCGTGCTAATATTGTTGCTGTACATGCAGAATGACGCTTAAACGTATAACTTTAGTTAAATAACTACCTTCTTTAGTCTGGTTTTCGGCAAAACATTTGGATGTTACTAAAACTTTTAGTTATTTTGCGTCGTGTTACTTATGGAAATCTATTAACTCTAAAAAAATTGATAGTATGAAAACATTAACCAAGCGTGAAGAAGAAATAATGGAGCATTATTGGGACAAGGGCGAGATGCACATACGCGAGCTGCAGGCTCTCTATGACGACCCCAAGCCCCACGTCAACACTCTTTCAACGCTCGTACACATCCTTGAAGACAAGGGCTTCCTTTCGCACAAGGCCATAACGCCCAAGAGCTACAAGTATTTTCCACGGCTGTCGCGCGACGACTACCGCCGCGGTTCGCTCAAAAACGTGGTCGACAAGTTTTTCGGCAAGTCGTATCTCGGCGTCGTGTCGACACTAGTCAAGGACGAGAAGATATCGCTCGACGAGCTGCGCGAGCTGATAAAGACGGTTGAGTCTGCCGACGGTAAGTGAGCCGACGCACGTTGATGGCATGTGTTTGCGCTGCGTCCCGGCCGTTTGCCGGCGTGTGCGGCGTGGCAGGCAGACACCCTTTAACTCTTGTGCCGCGCGCATGTCTTGCGGCAATGAACTTGTTACCTTATAATAATATAACGTAAAATCCTATGGGACTGTTCTTCATTTATTCACTCAAAGTAGCGCTTTGCCTTACGGCGTTCTACCTTGTCTATAAGCTGCTGCTCAGCCGCGAAACCTTCTTCGGCTTCAACCGCGTCGTGCTGCTCGCCGTCATAGGCCTGTCGCTGTTGCTGCCTTTAGTTCACGTCAGCATGGAGTCGGCACCGGCCGGTGTAGCCGGTTTCGTCGTCGTGGAAGACATGATAGTGCATGCCGTCGCCGACGGGACTGAAAGTTTCGTACTTACGGCAGCCCAGGCGGCTTTCATCGTCTACGTCCTCGGCGTACTCTTTTTCGCCTGCCGCTGGGCGTGGTCGCTCGTCAGCCTGTACCGCCTGATGCGTGGCGGCAGGGTTGTCGACAGCTCCGGCGGCATACGCATCATTGTCGTAGACGGCGACGTGTCGCCGTTCAGCTGGATGGGCAACATCGTGATAAGCGCGAAAGACTATGCCGGCGACCCTCGGTACATACTTACGCACGAGCGTGCCCACATATACGGACGCCATTCAGCCGACATACTGCTGTGCGACGCGCTGATAGTGTTCCAGTGGTTCAACCCCTCGGCGTGGCTGCTCAAGGCCGAACTGCAAAACCTGCACGAGTACGAGGCCGACAGCGCGGTACTCTCTTCGGGTGCCGACGCCGCCGCGTACCAGCTCATGCTGATACGCAAGGCCGTGGGCGACAAACTATTCACTATGGCTAATAATCTAAACCAATGTTCACTTAAAAAACGAATTACCATGATGATGAAAAAGAAATCAAATCCGTGGCGGCGCGTTAGGACGCTCCTCGTTGCGCCGGTGGCCGCCGTGGCCGTGGTGGCTTTTGCCACGCCGAAGGCCGAGAGTCTGGGTAACGAAATAATGAACGAGAGCGACGCTCTTGTAAGTGCCGTGATGCCTGCGGGCGGAACTCCGTCAGTGCAGGCTCCGCAAGTGGCGGTTACGGCGGGCGCTAATGCCGCAACCGGCATCGCCGGGGAGGCACGGCAGGCTGCTGTGACAACTGGAGACAACAGCCTTGACGGCGGCGATGACGACAAGGTGTACAACACTGTTGAAGAAATGCCCGAGTTCCCCGGCGGCCAGAATGCCTTGATGAGGTGGCTCGCAGACAATCTGAAGTATCCAATGGAAGCAGCCGAAGCCGGCATACAGGGACGTGTTGTGGTGAAGTTCGTCATCGACAAGAACGGTAATGTCACAAACCCCACGGTCGCACGTAGCGTATGTGACGCCCTCGACGCAGAGGCTCTCCGCATCGTAAGGTCCATGCCGAAGTGGACTCCCGGCAAGCAGGATGGCAAGTGCGTAGCCGTGGAGTACTCGCTGCCCGTGGTGTTCCGTATTGCCGGCGGCAAGAACGGCACCGGCATAGACATACTCAACCGTTACGATTTGCCCAAGACGGGTCGGCTTCACATGTCGGGCAACATGCTTTATGTCGTCGACGGCAAGCAGGTGGACGACATAAAGAACTATAATCTGGACGATATAGAGAGCATCGAGGTAAATAAGGACAAGGAGACGATTGCGAAATACGGCGATGCTGCCAAGAACGGCGTAATCTCAATCAAGTTGAAGAAAAAGTAGTCTCGTAACCATTTGATACTCAATCTGTTTGCAAAAGGGCACCTTTCGTCATGCAAGAGGTGCCCTTTTATCGTGCAAAAGATGCCCTTTTGCAGGGTAAATGTTTGTGGCCGTCCGCCTGTCCGCCGTCTTCAGTGCTTGGTGAAATTAATGTTAAATTATGCGTTTGGGTGTTACGGCGTATTGCATAAAAGCGTAATTTTGTGTTCAGGGAATAATTGCTTAAAACTAACTGCTTATGGTAAATGCTGTTTTTTTCCGCAGTGCGCTGTCTGCCAAGGTGCGCAATGCGCTTATGCTGCTGTTCTTCTGCATCGTCTTTCCGGCTAACGCCGCCGGCCCGCGTCTGTCAGCCGCCGGCGCCCCGTTCACAGTAACCGCAGACTCGGCCGGCGGAACAGTGCGCATGAAAGCCTTGCCGCAGAAAGCCCTTGACGTGAAGGCCGAGTTTCCCGGCGGCATGAAAAAGATGCGCAAGTTCATCCATAACTGGATTAAATCCTACGGCTTCGGCAACTACACCGGCGAGATGGACACTGTCCGCGTGGGTTTCATCATTGAAGCCGACGGCACAATAACCGGTGCGCGCATACTGCGGCACGGCACTTACGCGCAAGACTGTGCCGTGCTCGAAGCCGTCAGCGAAATGCCAGACTGGCAGCCGGGCATGAAAGAAGGCAAGCCCGTAAGGTCGCGTTACGTCATGCGCTTGCAGGTGCCTTCGCTAACGAAGCGCGGTTTGCAGGTGCAGCCCTCATTTCCGGGAGGTGCCGAGGCCTATGCGGATTATATGGTAGACGCGCTTAGGTCGTCGCCTGCAGGCGGTTATACAGGACTGCCGATAAAGGTTTGGGCAGAGTTCATAGTTGAAGCCGACGGCAGCATAACCGGTGTGCGCATAGTAAAGCATGGCACGGCCAAGATGGATGAGGCAGTAATCCGCGTGCTGAGCGATATGCCGAAATGGACGCCCGGCACGCTCGACGGCAAACCAGTGCGCATGAAGCAGCATCAGGCAGTGACGTTCGGCAGCCGCGCCACAGACCACGGACGGTACACAAAGCTGACGCCTTTTTAAGTCGGCATGGATGAAAGCCGCTTTTGTTGAGCATATTAGCAATGTTTTTGCGTTTTCTTTATGCTTGTATGAAAAATAATTTGTAACTTTGCAGCCCAAAGAATTGTGCCGCCCGTAGCCGATGCGTGCAGCTTCTGTGAAGGGCAAGGACACTCTTTTCTGTGTTACATAATTTTAGCAATGTACAGTTTAGAGCCCTTAAAGATTGATTTGAACGGTCTGAAGGAAGGCGAGACTACTTTTGAATACGACCTTGACGACGCTTATTTCGAGGCGGTTGACGCTCCCGAAGTGAGGCGTGGCAACGTGCATGTTGACCTGGTGGTCAACCGTACGGGTGGCGTTTACAGTCTTGACTTTCATACCGAAGGCACGGTTCATGTGCCGTGCGACCTCTGCCTCGAGGACATGGAGCAGGTGGTCTGCGCCGACAACAGTCTGACGGCACGCCTTGGAGAGGAATATTCTGAAGACGACGACCTGGTGACGGTCGACAAGGACGAAGCCTTGCTCGACGTGTCATGGTTCGTTTACGAGTTTATAGCCCTGAGCATCCCCATTAAGCATGTGCATGCACCTGGAAAATGCAATCCTGCGATGATTAAGGTTCTTGAAGAACACTCAGCTGCCCGAAGCAGTGATGGCGGTGGCGAAGGCGCCGTGGACTCGCGTTGGAGTGAATTGGAAAAATTAAAAACAATAATTAAAGATTAAAAGAAAATGGCACATCCTAAAAGAAGACAGTCAAAGACTCGTACCCGTAAAAGAAGAACTCATGATAATGCAGTAGCTCCCACACTGGCAGTATGCCCCAACTGTGGCGCTTATCACGTTTACCACACGGTTTGCCCGACATGCGGCTACTATCGTGGAAAGATTGCTATCGTCAAGGAAACGGTTGAATAATGGAGAAAATTAACGCAATAATAACCGGCATCGGAGGTTACGTTCCCGACTATGTGCTCAACAACGAAGAGCTGTCGAGAATGGTCGACACCAACGATGAATGGATTATGACGCGTGTCGGCATAAGGGAACGCCGCATTCTCACCGAGGAAGGTCTCGGTACTTCTTACATGGCGCGCAAGGCTGCCAAGCAACTGCTTAAGAAGACCGGAGCCGACCCGGATACGATTGACGCTGTAATAGTGTCAACTTCTACGGCCGATTATCCTTTCCCTTCCACGGCTTCTATCGTGATAGGGAAACTCGGACTTAAGAACGCTTTCGCCTTCGACTTCTGGGCTGCATGCTGCGGCTTCCTCTATTCGATGGACGTGGCCGCTTCGATGATCCAGTCGGGCCGCTACAAGAGAATCATAGTCATCGGTGCCGACAAGATGTCGTCCATAGTCGACTATACTGACCGCAGCACATGTGCGCTCTTCGGCGACGGTGCCGCAGCAGTGTTGATGGAAGGTACTTCGGAGGAAGGTATCGGCGTTAAGGACTCTTTCTTCCGTGCCGACGGCAAGGGCTTGCCCTTCCTGCACACCAAGGCAGGCGGTTCGGTATGTCCTCCTTCACACTTTAGCGTAGACCACCGTCTGCATTACCTCTACCAGGAGGGCCGCACGGTGTTCCGTTATGCAGTGACGAGCATGAGCGACGACTGCGCCCTCATAGCCGAGCGCAACGGACTGAGCAAGGACAACATACGCTTCATTGTGCCCCATCAGGCCAACATACGTATAATCGAGGCCGTTGCAAAGCGTCTTGACGTGTCGATGGACCAGGTGATGGTTAACATCGAGCACTTCGGCAACACCAGCGCGGCAACTATCCCGCTCGCCCTTTGGGAGAATGAGCACCTTTTGAAGAAAGGCGACAACCTCATCCTTACGGCGTTCGGAGCAGGCTTCGTTCACGGAGCAGCCTATTATACTTGGGCTTACGACGGTGCTGACGCAGCTGCTGCCAAGTAAGCGAACGGTAAAAGATATTTAAGACAGCCACATCCGCTCGGAGGATGTGGCTGTCTTTGTTTTTGCAAGTACAACGGTGCTTTACGTACGGAAATGTAGTTGTTAGTGGTATAAATTTCCGTTTTACTCGTTTTTATTTTGCGTTAATCACTTTAAACGCTATCTTTACCCCGGTTAAACCAAAAAAACGGACATTATGAACAGAATCAAGGAAGCGGCGGTAATCGCCATCGGTATCATTGTTTTGGGACTGTGTGTGAAGTCTGGGCTTGACGGCTTTTCCGACAGGAGCCGCAAGGTTACGGTGAAGGGGTTGTCGGAACGCGAGGTCGAGGCTGACAAGGTGACGTGGCCGATACTTACAAAGGAGCTTGGCAACGACCTGCCTTCGCTCTACAAAAGCATAAACGCCACTACGGCAAAGGTTAAGGCGTTTTTGAAACAGAACGGCGTTAAGGATTCGGAAATCAGTGTAAACGCCCCTGTGGTGATCGACTTGAATGCCGACCAGTACAACACGGTTAAGCGTAATTACAGGTATAACATTACTTCCACCGTTACAGTGACGTCGCGCAACGTCAAGCTGGTGCGCTCGATAATAGCGCGCCAGGGCGAACTGCTCAAGCAGGGAGTGGCCGTTGTTGACGGCGGATACGGCAACGGTGTAGTGTACGAGTATGTGTCGTTCCAGCAAATCAAGCCTAAGATGATGCAGGAGGCCATCAAGAATGCCGAGCTTACGGCGCGCCAGTTCGCCGACAACAGCGACAGCGAGATAGGTAAGATACTCGAGGCGGGGCAGGGACAGTTCTCTATTGAGAACCGCGACGACAACACGCCTTATATAAAGAAGCTGCGTGTGGTGACGACGGTGACGTATTCGCTGAAAGACTGACCGTAGGCGGCTGTGCTGTCCTGGTCGTGCTTACGGCCGGTGTGCGTGGTTGTAACGGCCGGGACGGTTGCCGGTGGTTGTAAAAGAAAGCGGGACACATGGGCTTGAGCCTGTGTGTCCCGCTTGTCTTATTGCTTACGGCCTGATTTTATTTGGCGATAAGCTGTACTTTGTCTGATTTTACTTTCATAAGGCTCTTTACCAATGAGGTCGGAGCTGTGCCGTTAGTGGTCTGCCTTGTCATGCGCTCTGGCATTTTGCCGCTCTTCTTGGCTACGCTTTGCGGTGCGTCAGGAGTAGAGAAGTCTTTCCTTGCAAGCGGACCCCACTCGCCGTTGGCGTTCTGGGCGATAGAGAATGCTATGTATTCCTTGTTCGGATCTGCCGTCCAATATGCCTCGTCGATGCCGTATTGGTTCCATGACGGGTCGTAAGGATTGTCTTCCTTCAGGTATTCAGTTATCTTTTCTTCATTCCATTCCTTATCGTATCCTTCTTTTTCAATCAGCATGTCGCGGTGCATTGCAGTCTGGTCGTTGGGGATGTATGTTACAACCTGGTAGTATCCGGTGTTTGCATTGCCGCCGAAGTTGCCTATCTCGATGGTCATTTCAGCAACACCTTCGCCACCGAGTTTCTTCGTTGTAACAGGAATGATAACCATGTCGGCATAAGTTCCGTTCTTGTCCCAAGCCTGTACGCATATATCATAGTCGGTTCCGGGATCCATGTTTTCCCAAGTGTTGGTAGCATTGCCTGTATTGTTGAAGCCCCATGCCTTAATCATGTCGCCTATGTGTGTGAATCCGAACATCGGGCCCATCATCGCGAACTGCTGTTCTACTGTACCTGCGGGGTAAGAGCAAGCTGCATATCCGGCAACTCCCGAGCCGGGCTTGAAGCTTATTGTAATCTTGTCGGTGGTAACCTCGTCGATAGTGTATTCGATGCTGCAGTCGCCGACGAGTTCTTTCTTGGGTGCTGTGAAGTCGCATCTCTCTGCACCGCAGGGAACTCCGTATTTATCGTAGCCGACAGTGATGATGCTGTATTCCACGTCAGGCGTGAAAGTGTAGCCTGACATGTCGGCGTTGGTGAAGTCCTGCCAGTAATATTCAGAACCGCCCTGGTCGAGATAGGTGGCGATTGCGTCCTCGCTTCCGAGCATGTCGGCCCTGTTCTTGGTCAGACAGTCTATGCGGAAAGCCTCGCAGCCCTGCGTACGTGTCACGGCAATGTTCAAGGTGTCGCCAGTGTCGCCGGTCTTGAATCCTTTGTATTCTATTTCCGCAGCAATGCGTCCTTCAATCTGGGCGAACCAGATACTGTCTATGCGCTCTGCGAGGTAGCCCCGTGTGTTGCCAGTCTTGTCAGTTATGAGGACGCGGTTCGGATTTGTCTGTGCCAAGAGTGATGTCGCACTGATGAGGCACATTATGATTAATGAGAATATTTTTTTCATTGTTTTACGAATTTAATTGTGTTGTTGTTTACTTTGAAGATATAAACTCCGTTGGCGAGGTTGCTTGTGGATATCGGTGTCCCGTCCCAGTTGTCGATGCTGGCAACCATCATGCCGCCAACGTTGTAGATTGTGGCTTTTGCCTTGGTTCCAGCCTGCCATCCGTCAACGCCCAACTGGTTGTTGCGGTAGTAGGGTTTCATACTGCCCGTCGTGGCTTCAATAGTGCCGATGCCGGAAGAGAAGTTGGCAAACTTGATGCTGCTTACCTGCACGTAAGTGAAGGGTGAAGCTGTGCCGTTTGCCTCGACGATGGAGAAGCCGCTTCCGTCAAACGTAAGTTTGCCGATGTCTGACAGGGCAAACTCCTGTTGCGGGGAGCCGTTGGCAAAATTGACGACCAGCTTCACATCGTCAGCCTTTGCCGCCAAAGCTAATCCCGCAAGGCATACAGTGGTAAATAATTTTTTCATCTGCTTTTGGTTAAGAGGTTAAACTTTATTTTTGCGCTTGGTAAATATTAACGCGTCAAGCGCTGCATTCCCAGAACATGTTCCTGTTTATGTGTACTTGGCAAATATAGGCTTTTTTTTGATAGGTGTCAATAAAAAAACACTTTTTTTGCATATATATGCGTTTATTTCCCATGTCCGCCTATATAAATAATGTGGACGCTGTCTGTGCGGTACCTTTACTGCCGCTTTGCAAAAGGTTACCTTTCGTGTTGCAAAAGGTGGTCTTTTGCGTTGCAATAGGTATCCTTTTACAGCGCAAAAGGATACCTATTGCAAGGTGGCCTGCCGGAGGCGGTGGCATATCGGTTATTTAACATCTTTTTTCCCTGTTTTTGTTCCATGCGGCAGGGTTAAGTTGGTTATAATGAAAAAAATAAGTATATTTGCAAACTTGATTATATCCGACGTGCAGCCCGTGCCAGGCTGTCGTCATAAAAAATATATGACACTGATGCATAAGGCAGGATTTGTAAATATAGTGGGCAACCCCAATGTGGGCAAGTCTACGCTGATGAACCAGCTTGTGGGCGAACGCATAAGCATCGCCACGTTTAAGGCGCAGACCACGCGCCACAGGATAATGGGCATTGTCAATACTGACGACATGCAGATTGTCTTCTCGGACACGCCGGGTGTGCTCAAACCCAACTACAAGTTGCAGGAGTCCATGCTGGCCTTCTCCGAGTCGGCGCTCAAGGACGCCGACGTGCTGCTCTACGTTACCGACGTGGTGGAGAATCCCGAGAAGAACATGGACTTCCTCGAGAAGGTGAGGAAGATGACAATACCCGTGCTGCTGCTTATCAACAAGATTGACGAGAGCGACCAGAAGACGCTCGGCGACTTGGTGGAGAAGTGGCACACGCTGCTGCCCGGGGCTGAGATTCTGCCCATATCGGCAAAGAACAAGTTCGGTGTGGACATGCTGCTCAGGCGTATCAAGGAGCTGCTGCCCGACTCGCCGCCGTTCTTCGACAAGGACCAGCTTACCGACAAGCCTGCCCGTTTCTTCGTAAGCGAGATAATAAGGGAGAAAATCTTGCTTTATTACGACAAGGAGATACCTTACTCGGTAGAGGTGAGCGTAGAGTCGTTCAAGGAAGACGACCGCCACATACACATCTGTGCGGTAATCTATGTCGAGCGTGATTCGCAAAAAGGCATCATCATAGGCCACCAGGGCGTAGCCATCAAGAGGGTTAGCACCGAGGCGCGCAAGGCGCTCGAGCGCTTCTTCGGCAAGCCCATTTTCCTTGAAACCTTCGTCAAGGTGGACAAGGACTGGCGCAGCTCGAAGCGCGAACTGGACAATTTCGGGTATAATCCGGAGTGACGCCCGCAGCGTATGTAGAGGGCGGGGACGAAGGGCGGCAGTGTTGCCGGTTCTTCATTCAGAACCTCCTCGCATGAAAATATAATAACAAAGGTATATAATAAAAGTATAATCATTGGTGGAGTAAACGTGAATAGCAGTACGTCGAGATAACAGGAGTTACAGATTCAGAATCCTTAATCCATTCTTCTCTGCTTAACCATGTGCAAACAGGGGAAGGATGAGTAATGGATTCTTCACTCTTCGTTCTTCACTCTTCACTTAAAACATAACTATATGGCAAATCTAGTAGCTATCGTAGGCCGCCCTAACGTGGGCAAGTCTACGCTTTTCAACCGCCTTACCAAGTCGCGCCAGGCCATCGTCAGTGACGTGGCAGGTACCACGCGCGACCGCCAATACGGCAAGTGCGACTGGAACGGGCGAGAGTTTTCAGTAGTTGATACAGGCGGATGGGTCGTCAAGTCTGACGACATATTCGAGGAAGAAATACGCAAACAGGTGATTGTCGCTACTGAAGAGGCCGACCTTGTACTCTTTGTCGTCGACGTGACGACAGGTGTTACCGACTGGGACGAGGACGTGGCAACCATATTGCGCCGTTCCAAGCTGCCCGTCGTGCTTGTGGTTAACAAGGTCGACAACAACGAACAGCAATACATGGCAGCCGAGTTCTACAAGCTCGGACTTGGCGACCCGTACTGCATAAGCAGCATGAGCGGCAGCGGCACGGGCGACCTGCTCGACATGGTGGTGTCCAAACTTAAGGGCGATAACGGCGAACTGCTCGAGGACGGCATCCCCCGCTTCGCCGTCGTAGGCCGTCCTAACGCAGGAAAGAGCAGCATCATCAACGCCTTCATAGGCGAAGACCGCAACATCGTGACCGAGATTGCCGGCACTACGCGCGACAGCATCTACACACGCTACGACAAGTTCGGCTTCGACTTCTACCTTGTCGACACCGCAGGCATACGCCGCAAGAACAAGGTTACCGAAGACCTCGAGTTCTACAGCGTGATGCGTTCGATACGTGCGATAGAGAATTCCGACGTGTGCATCCTTATGATCGACGCCACCCGAGGCATCGAGGCGCAGGACATGAACATCTTCCAGCTTATCCAGAAGAACAACAAGTCGCTCGTTGTCGTAGTGAACAAGTGGGACCTCGTGCCCGACAAGGACCAGAAGGTCATCGACACCTTCGTCAACGCCATACGCAACCGCATGGCTCCGTTCACCGATTTCCCCATCGTGTTCGCCTCGGCGCTTACCAAGCAGCGCATTTTCAAGGTGCTCGAGATGGCCAAGGAAGTCTACATGAGCCGCAAGATAAAGATAGGAACTACCAAGCTCAACGAAGTTATGCTGCCCCTTATCGAGGCTTTCCCGCCACCATCAATCAAGGGAAAGTACATCAAGATAAAGTATTGCTCGCAGCTGCCCAACACGCAGATACCCTCGTTCGTGTTCTACGCCAACCTGCCGCAGTACGTCAAGGAGCCTTACAAGCGTTTCCTGGAGAACAAGATACGCGACAACTGGAAGCTTACAGGCTCACCTATCAACATTTTCATAAGGCAGAAATAACAAAAACATGTAGTTGGAACGCTTAAGGGTAAGGGCAAATGTCTGCCGCCATGACATGTCCGGGCTGTCCGATGTCCGGCATGCGGTGCATTTGTCCTTACCTTGATTGTTAGCCCCCAACTCCTTATTACCCTTCCATTCCAAATAATGCGTAAATTACTTATTATCATAAATGCGTGTTTCCTGCTGCTGTTTTTCTCTTGTTCGGATCGACAGAAGCCTGAAGATGCGGCAGCTCGGGCAGCCAAGGAATATTACGACTCGCTTTTCGCGGGCAACTACGCTTGCTTTGTTCGCGGCATGTACCTGCCCGACACTATTCCCGGCAATTACCGCGAACAGCTCGAGGCCAACGCCTCTATGTTTGTGGGGCGCATGGACGATGAGCACCATGGAGTCAGCAGTGTCGATGTAATACGCTTCGTCAACGACACGATAGTCTCGGCCGACAAGAAGTCGCACGTCCGCACGTCAGACGTTTACCTTATGTTCCACCTCGGCGACAGCCTTAAGGAAGAAATCGTTGTGCAGATGATACAGCATAAAGGACGCTGGCTGATGCGCTGAGCCATCAGGCACGGCATGTCGGCTTAAGGGCATTAAAAAAGCGGGGCGCACCTCTCGAAGGTGCGCCCCGTTGCCGTTTTATACGTGTAATATGTTATTACAGGTTCGGGTTGATTTCGTTCCACTTTGCGATTTCAGGAACGATGTTCAGCGTTACAAGCTCGTCGCGCATCTTGCAGAGGTGCTCGTAGCTTGCGTCCAGCTTGGCGTTCTCCTCGGCAGTGCCCTGCGGTACCTCGTAGTGTGCGCCGGTTGTGTCGAGAGTAGTGTTCATAGCCATCATGATGTGGTCGTACTTGTCTGTTGAAACGTAAGTACCAACAGGATACTTGAACGGCTCGCCGCCCATCACGGCACGTATCATCTCAACTGACAGGTAAGCCGGGCTCTGGAATGAAGAGCGTCCGCGCAGCTCGATAATCTTGGCACCGCCCTTTGTAACGTCGGTCTTCATCTGCTCCCACTCCTCGTTTGTGAACTCGGGAGTGCCGATGATTTCAGTCAGGGGCTTGCCGTCGATTGTCACGTGTGAGCCGAATACTGCCATCTGCTCGCCGTGGCCGCCGTATGTAGCGCATCCCTTAACCTCGCTCTGCATTACGTTGAACTTCTTGGCGAGTGCGCTCTGCAGACGTGTAGAGTCAAGAGCTGCAAGTGTTGTAACCTGTGAAGGTTTCAGTCCTGAGTACAGCAGGGTTACAAGACCTGTAAGGTCAGCCGGGTTGAAGATGATTACTACGTGCTTAACGTCGGGGCAGTATTCCTTGATGTTCTTGCCCAGGCCCTCTGCGATTTCGCAGTTTCCCTTGAGCAAGTCTTCGCGTGTCATGCCTGCCTTACGTGGAGCGCCGCCTGAAGAGATGATGTATTTAGCGTTGGTGAATGCTTCCTTTACATCGGTAGTAGCGGTGATTTTCACATCACCGAAGCCGCTCTGGCGCATTTCCTCGGCTACGCCTTCGGGTGAGAACACGTCGTAGAGGCAAATGTCGTTAGTCAGGCGCATAGTGAGCGCTGTCTGAACCATGTTTGAACCAATCATTCCGGCTGCGCCGACGATTGTAAGTTTCTCGTTAGTTAAAAATTCCATAGTAACTTGTGTTTTTTATATGTTAAGACATTCATTTGTAAGTAAATCAGTAAACAAGTTCCCTTTCGGCCAAGGTTCCCTGTTCCGGGTCTGCCTTACGTTTTTTACGCCAGGGCGGATATACAGTCCTGCTTGTCGCATTTGGCTGCTTGTCCGTCTGCCGCTGAACTTGTTGCAAAGTTAGGGAAAAAAGCTGAATATGCGGTATTTATTCTCCTTTTAGTTTGTTATTAAATATAAAAAGGTGTATCTTTGTAATGTCTGTTTTACAATAAAAGGTGAAAAGGCGAAGCGGCGTGGCCGGGGTGCCACCGCCTCAGCGTGCGCATGCAGCCTTGACAGCCCGTAACCAGTGAGAATACTATGAACGAAATTATTTGCAACAGGATTGAAGCCTTGCGCGACGTTATGCGCCGCGAGGGCATTGACGCATTCATCTTTCCAAGCACCGACCCGCACAACGGCGAGTATGTTCCTGCCCATTGGGAGGGGCGCAAGTGGATAAGCGGATTCAACGGCTCGGCCGGAACGGCCGTCGTCACCATGACCGACGCCGCCCTGTGGACCGACTCGCGCTATTTCATAGCCGCCGAAGAGCAGCTGCGCGGCACCGGCTTCCGCCTGATGAAGGAGCGTGTCGAGGGCACGCCTTCCATTACCCGATGGCTCGGCATGAAGCTCGCCACCGTGCAAAGCCCTACGGTAGGCGTCGACGGGACGGTCAACTCGGCCTCGTCAGTCGCCTCGCTCATAACTGAACTGCGTGCCGAAGGCGGCATAACCGTGCGTACCAACTTCGACCCCTTGGCGCTGATATGGACCGACCGTCCGCCCGTGCCGCAGGATAAGGTAAGCATCCACCCGCTTGAATACGCCGGCGAGCCGTGCCATGATAAGATGGCACGCATACGCCAGCAACTCAAATCGATGCACGCCTACGGCATGCTGGTGTCCGCCCTCGACGACATTGCGTGGACGCTCAACCTCCGCGGCACCGACGTACACTGCAATCCGGTCTTCGTGTCATACCTGCTTATCGACACCAAGAGTGTCACACTCTTTGTCGACCGCGCCAAACTCACGCCCGAGGTTGAGGCTTACCTTGAGGCAGAGGGCGTGGCTGTGGCAGGATACGCCGACGTGCGCCGTGGCCTTGAACGCTATGGTGAGTATAACATACTGATGGACGACAACGAGACCTGTTACACATTATTTAATATTCCACAGTGCCAGAAGGTTGTAGCCCCGTCGCCGATACCGGCAATGAAGGCCGTCAAGAACCCGACCGAGATTGAAGGCTTCCGCCGCGCCATGCTGCGCGACGGCGTAGCGCTGGTCAAGTTTATGCGCTGGCTGCGCCCTGCCGTCGAGGCCGGAGGGCAGACGGAGATGTCGGTCGACGCCAAGCTGACCGCCCTGCGCGCCGCACAGGAGCTGTACCGTGGGCTTTCGTTCGACACCATTGCCGCCTATCGTGAACACGGAGCCATCGTCCACTACGAGGCTACGCCCGAGACTGACGCCGAGCTTCGTCCCGAAGGACTGATACTGATAGACTCAGGCGCGCAGTATCTTGACGGAACCACCGACATAACGCGCACCGTTGCGCTCGGCCCAGTCACCGACGAGGAGCGCCTTGTCTACACCCTCGTGCTTAAAGGGCACATACAGCTCGAGCTGTGCAAGTTCCCGCGCGGGGCATCGGGCACCCAGCTTGACGCCATTGCCCGTAAGGACATGTGGGCCTACGGCTACAACTACCTGCACGGCACGGGCCACGGCGTAGGCTCATATCTCAACGTTCACGAAGGGCCCCACCAGATACGCATGGAGTATAAGCCCGCGCCGCTTGTCGAGGGCATGACCGTAACCGACGAGCCGGGCATCTATCTTCCCGGACGCTTCGGCGTACGCACGGAGAACACCCTGCTCGTAGTGCCTTACCGCGAGACCGGGTTCGGCCGTTTCCTCCAGTTCGAGCCGCTCACGCTTTGCCCCATCGACACCGCGCCCGTAATAACCGACATGCTTACCGGCGACGAGAAGGCATGGCTCAACGCCTATCACCGCACCGTCTTCGACCGCATCGCGCCGCTGCTCGACGACGAAGCCGACCGCCAGTGGCTCGCCAATGCGTGCGCCGCGATATAGCGTCGTCCGTCCTCCGTTTTATCCTGTTTCCCCTGTTTTGTCATAGCGCTGTAACCGCCTGATAATCAACGCCTCCGCAAAAGGTTACCTTTCACGCTCCGAAAGGTAACCTTTTGCCTTGTAATATGCCACCTTTTGCATCCTTAAAGATGGCATTTTGCAAAGCCATGGGTTGTGTGTGCCTTAAGGTTACAACTATGTTTCCAGGTTGAATTTTTCTCTATACGGTTAAGTTGTGTATGGATTAAATTTCATACCTTTGTGGTATGAAACGTGTTGTTTACCTTTTCTTATCCATTATAGTAGTCTTTTCCGTTGCGTGTTGCAGCGGCTCGGGTGGCAGTAAGACCGTTTTAGTCGGTATAGATACCCTGGCCGACAGTCGTCCTGATAGTGCCTTGCGCCTGCTTGCAGGGATGAAGCGCTCCATGACATCGGCCTCCGAGGCCGAACGCAACTATTACCGCCTGCTGTTGGTGAAGGCACGTGACAAGGCATACATACGTCATACATCAGATTCTGTTATCCTGAGCCTCGTTGGCTATTATGAGCAAGACGGCGACAAGCGGCTGCTGCCCGTGGCATATTATTACGCCGGCCGCGTTTACCGCGACCTTAATGACGCCGTGAAGGCGTTGAAATATTTCCAAAAGGCCGAGAATTCCTTGGCCGAGACGGGCGGCAGTTATTCGTTCGAGGGCAAGCTGCACAGCCAAAAGGGGTATCTCTTTATACGGCAAGACTTGTACTCCGCGGCCTTGAGGGAGTTTGACAAGGCGTATAAATATAACGTGGAGCGGAAAGATACTAATGGAATAATTTTTTGTTTGCGTGACAAGGGCGAAGTATATTATACTGTTAAAGATTATGATAAGGCCTTGCAGTATTTTGACAAGGCGCTTTTGTTAGCTAAAGCTGTAAATGATAAATCAAGGGAAACGAGTATTTATATATATAAGGCTAATTGTTATTTTAAGAATGGCAATGTGGGGACTGCTAAAAAATATATAACAATTGCAAAATCGAGAATTGATTCGCTAAATGCAAAGGCTATATATACGAATCTCGCAAGGATATTCTCAAAAATAGGTGACGAGGATTCATCGGCTTTTTATTACTCAAAGCTTGGAGAAGTAAATGATGTTTATGCAAAGCGTGAAGCTTGTCTCGGTCTTGCCAATTATTATTCAAAATATAAAAGGAATAGCGAGAAAAGTATTTATTACATGAACTTATTTAAGGCTTATTCTGATTCCGTGCAGGATATGAGAGCGACCCAGGTGGTCGCCGATATTGATGCCAAATATAATATGAAGAAAAATGAGGAAAGGATAAGTTTTGTAATGCGGCAACGTGATTACGTTGTCGTTCTCTCTTTGGCAGGACTGCTTGTGCTTTTGTTCTTAATTTATTTTATGTGGCGTAAGAAATATCGCCTGACGAAAGGTTGTGATGTTGAGGACGTGGAGAAAAATAAAACTCAAACATCGACTTTTGAACCTTCAAACAATGATGTTGATGTATCGGGACAAACTTACATACGGCAAATAGAAAGCGGTGACAGTGCGGAGCAGGCTTTGAGAATGTCTGATATTTTTAATAAGTTGACATATAAGTTGGCGGCAAGCAAGAGCGTTTCAGATAAGGAATGGGCGGAGCTTCGCTGTGTGGTCGACACATATCTAAACAATTTCACCCGACGCATAACTGCCATGCACAGTCTGAGTGACTTTGAGCTTAAGGTGTGCATACTGATAAAACTCGATTTTAAGATTAAGGAGATAGCTGTGCTTACCTGTCACACTCCGATTGCCGTAACCGCTGCCCGGAGACGGTTATATGGAAAGTTTTTCGGCAAGTCGGGTTCTCCGAGCGAGTTTGATGACTTTATCCGCTCATTATAAGACAGTTACGCTAATTTATGTAAGCTAAATGTAAGTTTTTTATAGCGCGTAAATCCATTTGTAAGTTTCTTGTAAGCTGGAATCTTTTGAACGATATCCGTATTTTTATAAATTTGCAAAAAATAAAAACGGAACATCTATGGATCGAAAAATAATGGTTATGAAACGGATACTTTTGTTTTTACTTTTTGCCGTTTCCTTCAATCTTTCAGAGGGCCGTGAGAACGACCCTCTGAAAGAAATTGTGAATTCAGGTTCACAGATACGGCAGAAGCCAGAGACCGACAGACTGTTGGCCGAATGGCTTGCCGCCGAGGGTATAGTCGATGACACGATATTTGCTTATCTTTACAGACCGGCCGGGTGCCCGAGATGTGAAAGCGCTTTGGAACGCTATTCCCGTAGGTTGAAGGCCTGTGGACGCAAGTTTGTGCTGATAACGGTATATGAAGATAAGTTGGCAGCTATTCAATATAATAAGGAAAATGGCTATGTCGCCGATTATTACATATACGACACCGCCGACAGGTATAAGGACATATTTAACTTTAACGATTGGCCTGACCTTATGCTTACCTATGTGCTTAAGATAACCAAGGAGGGCCGCATGATTACTGGGTATGACGGTAATTTCTATACAAAGGTGATTTTCGACGGCCTGCTTGAATGCTCTGAACCTCTTGCGTATAAGGACTACGGAGTAAGCGGTACCGACAAAGACCCTGACATGCTTTATCCAATATCCATGGCAGGCGCTGAAGCGATGGATGTTTGGAAGGATTACGTGCTTGATGTCTCTTCTGATGTGCCGTTGACCGAGACGCTTGGCAACCCTTATTTTTCGGGTGATGTTTTTTTCTACCCCGACAGGTTGCTCAACGGGGTGGAAGTGTACGGGCGACAGACCGGTACGGATGTTTTTACATTGAAAAAAGTGATGCGTTCGCTCGACAGTGAGAACGACATGTTTGTCAGTATCGACTCGGCGTCGCTAAAAGACATGAAGGATAATAACGAAATACATTATATGTTATGCAACTCGGGCATGCTCGACGACGCTCATATAGGTATGTCTTATTCGCTTCCTAACATATTTTTCGACGCGCCTAAATCCATCGCTTATTATAATAAAGCGTGCATCCTCTCGCGGCGTTTGGCGGATTTTTCGTCCGACTCGTGTACGGCGCTCGATATAGATGTGTTGAATGGAATGTACATGTACGTCCATTTCAACTTTAGTTCAACGGGCGATAAAATTATCATAGGTTGCAAAAAGCTGACTTGGCCGATGCCTTTGGACACTTTGTATTATAAAGGACGTAAAGGGCTTGACCCGTTCATGCCGGGATTCTATGACGGCGACAACCCGTTCATGGCGGCATTTGACCGCCGTACTGGCAAGCTGTTATTTCATTTCGGCAATCTTGACGGTATAGCCCGTAAGACTTCCTCAAGTTATGCATTTGTGACTCCGTTGTCTGCAGTCGGCGGCGGCGAGTTGGTTTACACCGACTCGTATTCGGGCAAGGTCTATGTTGCCGATACTGCCAACGTGGCCGTGCCTACGGCCAGTTACACGGTGTTCACCATCGACGATGCCATGATACCTAAGGCTGATGTGTTAGAGCCTTATTCGGACAAAGTGCCTGAGGCGTACAAAGGTTTGTTTTGTCGTATGATAACAGATCTTAGGATAACCCCGGACAAGTTGTATTGCGTCATAAGGTATGGCGATGCTTCAGATACGGACGATGCCCGTACTGGTTGTACTTTTGTCGTAATCGACCGCAAGACAGGTAAGAAGGAGGAATATCTTTACCCGAAAGTTGTCGATGGATATAAGGTTTTTACCAAGGGGTTGTACGAGTCGGAGCAAAGTGTGCATCCGTTTGAAGTACTTAAGAACGGCTCGGGCAAGGCTGTGCTGAGAGTTTATTTGAAAAAGTAAGGGATAAATAAGTCGATCATAATTGATTCGTAAAACTTATTATGCTAAAGATGTCACTATTTATCGTCTCTTGTGATAACTTTGCTAATTTGCAGAAGTAAAAACAGTTGCCTATGGATTTAGGAAGGTTTTTGTCATTTCCACGTTGTATATTTGTATATTAAAAGTTTTTTCTCAGCCGACGTAATGCATTTTTGGTGTGTTCCACGGAGTCTGCCGTTTCGATGAAAGAGCAAAAGAAGGAACGGCAAGTCCTAAAAATGCCATAGGAGAGAGTTGTTGCGTTTGATTGCGCCCTTATCGGCTTCCGAAGCCCGGCAGTTTCG
>OGLM01001701.1_pt1 | contig 22007 bp, 17 predicted proteins | sample 1572531 | NCBI WGS metagenome assembly OGLM01 (sample SAMEA2581909, study PRJEB24529) | metagenome | biome: Human gut stool | place: China | collected 2011 | reverse complement strand
AGGATAAGGTCCTCGTTGTCGAGGACGAGCAGAACATCAGCAACTTTATTTCGACGGTTCTCACCGCAAACGACTTTGACGTTCTTATGGCGCAGACGGGTGCCGAGGCGATCTCGATGATCACCTCTCACTGCCCCGATCTCATCATTCTCGACCTTGGCCTTCCCGATATGGACGGAATGAATATCCTCAAAGAGGTTCGCTCGTGGTCGAATCTGCCGATCATTGTCGTTTCGGCACGCACGCACGAGAGCGACAAGGTCACGGCACTCGATTTCGGTGCGGACGACTACATCGAAAAGCCGTTCGGCACGAGTGAGCTGCTCGCGCGCATCCGCACGGCCATTCGCCACACGCGCACGCCGCTCGACAACGGCGAGATCGCCCAGTCAGGCAAGTTCACCGTCCGGGATCTCACGATCGACTACGACAAGCACCATGTGCTCGTCGACGGGCAGGACGTCCACCTGACGCTCAACGAATTCAAGATCGTGGCGCTGCTCGGCAAATATGCCGGAAAGGTACTGACCTACGACTACCTCATCAAGCAGATCTGGGGGCCCAAGGCCAAGGCCGACAACCAGATCCTGCGCGTCAACATGGCGAATATCCGCCGCAAGATCGAGAAAAACCCCGCCTCGCCCGAATATATCTTCACGGAGATCGGCGTGGGTTATCGAATGCTCGAAAACGAAGCTTGATGATAGAGCCGCTCGCGGCTTTATGATACCAGGGCGCGTGCGTGCCCACACACAATCACGCAGACGACTCCTGCCATTTGGGGACGGCAGGGGTCTTTTGCGCATCATCGCACCGCGCAGGCAAGTCCCGCCGCATGATATAAAAAACATCAGCATACCCTCTACCAAAAGAATCTTGGGAGGATATGCTGATGTTTTTTCATTTCAAACGCAACCGGGCACAAAAAGCGGAACGAAAGCCGCCGCGCTTTCTCATTCTCAAGCGCAAATGGCTGACGCTGGCCGCAGCGGGGCTGGCCGCGGCGGCGATCTTCGCCGCCGTCAATTATCCTGCCGCCGTCAGTGCGTCGACTGCGACGCGGCAGCTGCCCATCTACTGTGTGCAGCGCGACCAGAAGGTCTGCTCCATCTCGTTCGATGCAGCCTGGGGCGCGGACAACACGCAGAAAATTCTTGACGTGCTGAGCGAGTACGGCGTAACGTGCACCTTTTTCGTCGTGGGCAACTGGGCGGATCAGTACCCCGAGCAGGCGAAAGCCATCGTCGAAAGCGGCAACGAGCTGATGAATCACTCCAACGCGCACGACCATTTCAATGCCCTCTCCGCTGACGCGATCATTGCGGACGTGAATACCTGCAACGATAAGATCGAAGCGCTGACCGGCGTTCGCCCGACGCTCATTCGCTGCCCGTTCGGCGAATATGACGACCATGTGATCTCCGCCATCCGCTCGATCGGCATGGAGCCGATCCAGTGGGATGTGGAAGCGTTGGCAGCGCCTGGAAGCGCCCGCGGCGCAAGCGATACGCGCGCCTTCTGCCGGTTATCCGGGCCAGAAGGCAGGTTCAAAATCCAATTGTTGCAGATACGTCGCCGGATTCATATTTTCCTTAACAGAGTCTTAGTCGTCCCCCATTTGCTGCCCGAAAATATCTCTCGCTTTAAGCGCGATGGATACTTTTTCAATAAATTCATAGTCATCTAAATTCAGCAGGTTTTTTGCCTGACCGATCCGAAATCGGACTGTATTTTCATGCTTTCCCACCTTGCCTGCCGCTCTTTTAACATCTCCGTTGCATTCAAGGTATACAGAAACCGTTTCCAAGAGATCCTGCTTTATTAGCGGGTCAAGAATGCTGCTGCAAAAATTCCTCAGGATTTGATGATTCTTCAGCGGCAGCAGCAACTGATAGACAGACAGCGCATCATATCCCATTGGAGATTTTCCCAATACTCCTCCTATTTCGTCCGCCGAAAGGGCCTGGCGAAATGCAGAAGAAAACTGCTTTACTCCCGCCGCAGCCGAGCTGTACCCCAGGGAATGCTCTGGCGCATAATAAGAAAAAATCGGCGTCATCTGCTGCAGTATATTGTTGATTTCTCTCTGCCCCTGACAAGGCAGCACAAAAAAGGCTCCCTCCAAATATTTAAAAAGAGGCACTTTGAATTGTATCGCCACATCTTTCTTCAGCATTTGAAGCCGCCGATGACTCAGGCCCTGAAAGGTCGCATGCACAACGGTATAGTCAGATTGAACATGCGGTGCAAGGTGCCGGTAAATGTTGCGCTGCTCAGCATCAGAAAGTTCCTTGCTCAGCAGGTGGAAAATTTTATTTTCCAGTAATAACTCTGATTGATCTGATATGATGAGTTCAGAAATGTCATGTATGAGCGCACCGTAAGGAACTGTCCCGTCAATGTGAATAATCGGAAAATCCCGCGAATCGGCAAGTTCGATCACACTTTGCGGAAACTGCGGCAGAAACTCATTCAGCGCAATGCAACAAGCACTTCCCATCTGAATATAAAACGAAATTGCATCATATATCTTTGTCTCCATATCTTTATTCATATAGAAGCTACAGATAAAAGCATCTCCGCTTAAAATCAAGTCGGCATCCACAAGGGGATTGATCGGACAATCTGTAAAGTTGATCCGCAAAACATCCCGGTCAAGCCCATTCTTCCCTGCAATTACCTTGGCAGAGTTAAGAATATCCAGCTGTAAAATATCGCTTACCGTAACGCTCACAACAAGCACCTCCTTGCCTTTAATTATGCATCAGTATAATCAAGCCTTCCCAAGATGTCAAATTATACTTGCAGAATAAATGGAAAATTATAAAAATTACAGAAATTTGAATCAAATTTTGTACTATGGCACATTGAAGCGCCTTTGCATATATCTTATAATTTTGTCAAACAATCCGCAAGGTAATTGTTCAAAATAGACAAATTTTTGGAGGTGCTTCTTTATGAAAAAACTAACGCTTCAGGAAATCAAGGACACTTTGGTTGGCTGCACCATTCTTGGTACAGGCGGCGGCGGCTCCTTAGAGAGCGGGTTAGAGGCCGTCGAAAAAGCCTGGAACGCCGGGCACGAGTTCAAACTGCTCTCCTTCGATGAAATCAACGATGACAGCTACTATGCCAATCCTTATTATTGCGGTTCTATCGTCCCCAAGGGCGATAACAGCCAGAAACGCGGAGACGAGATTGCCACGTCGGTGAAGGCTCTGGAAGAGTACATGGGCGTTCAGTTCGAAGGCCTTGTTTCGATTGAGTATGGTGGCGGAAACACCGGCGCAGTCATGGCCGCCGCAGCTCGTACGGGCAAATACATTGTCGATGCAGATGCAGCCGGCCGCGCAGTGCCGGAGCTTCAGTTTTCCACTTATTATGTGACGGAAAATCCCATCACGCCTTTCTCCGTCGGTACTTCATTCGGCGACATGGCGATCGTCACAAACGTAGAAAATGATGCTCGCGCAGAAGCGCTCTCCCGCTATATGGCAATCGGATCCGGCGGCTTGGTTGGTATGACCGATCACCCGATCAAGGGCGACAAGCTGCGTCACGCAGTCATTCCCAATGCATTGACGTATGCAGCTACTGTTGGTCGTGCCCAAAGAGAAGCCGTTGAGCGCGGTTCCGATCCCATTCAGGCGATCCTGGACACTGGAAAGGGTAAGCTGCTTTTCCAGGGAACCGTCACCGGCGAGTCCGAATGGGGCATCAAGGAGGGCTTTACCGTTGGCACGATTCACATTGCCGGCGAAGGCGCTTTTGCACACCAGACTTCAAAAATCTGGTACAAGAACGAGAACATGGTAATGTGGATCGACGACAAGGTAAATCTCACTTGTCCGGATCTCATTTGCGTGGTGGAAAAAGCTACCGGCTACCCCATCACCAATCCGAACTGCGTCGAGGGAATGGAGGTTGCCGTTCTCGGCTTCCACTGCCACGAGCTCTGGACGCGCGAACGCGCATTGGAGATTCTTAATCCCCGATTCTTTGGATTTGATATGGACTGCGTCTTCCTTCAGGACTGATCGCACAAACCTGCAACGAACTCTTATGATTTAGGGAATGAATTTGTACCGAAATGGACAAGCACTCTTTTTACGCCAACATCTTGCAAAGGGCGGCCTATTTCGGTACAATTCAAACCCAGGCAGTAGATTCGATCACAGTAGGGAAGAATCATCATATGAGACAGAAATAGCCAAATGACGTATTGCGGGAGGCAATAATATGAGTAATAACACTGCAACCAAGGCTCCGTTGGAAGAAAAGTACAACGACTACGAAAAAACTCCAGTCCCCGAAACCGCCAGACAAACATGGTATCAGCAGGGCATGGTATGGCTTGGCGCGGGATTTGGCCTGAGCGGATTAGCTACCGGCGGTGTGCTTGCCGACGGTCTCTCTTTCCGGGATATGCTTTTAGTCAGCATAATCGGATCTATTATCATCACCATCATCGGTACTCTCAATGCTCTTGTTAGCGAGCATACCCATCTTTCTACTTCTTTTACCTGTCGCCGCTCCTTTGGTATAAAGGGTGCCAAGATCATCGGCATTATTCTCTGCATCTCCAACTTTGGTTGGTACGCATTTCAGGCAGACCTGTTCGGTACAACGATTGCTTCTGTCATCAAGCACGTTAACGGAAGCTCTGTCAATCCTGTGATTTTTACAATTATCGGCGGTATCACCATGTCGCTGACCGCCATTTTCGGATTTAAGGCGATCAAGCTTCTCAGCGAAGTGGGCTTGCCGCTGCTTGCGGTTCTCTGCGTCATTGCCGTTTGGAAAACAAGCTCCATGATTTCTTTCGGCGACATCTGGAACGCCGGGCCGGTCAGCACGCCGATCACCATTCCCATGGGTGTCGCCGCCGTCGTCGGTTCCTTTGCCGTAGGTGTTACAATGGTAGGTGACTTCAGCCGCTTCTCTAAGTCCAAGCGGGACTGCATGATCGGCGTAAGCATCGGTCATTGCTGGGGATACATTCCCATCTTGATGTGCGGCGCATTCTTCAACTACGCTTTCCACAACTGGAATATCGTGGAGATTATGATTCTGTCCCTCGGTTTGGGTCTGTTCGGCGCTCTTGTGTTGATCATCGGTCAGTGGACCACGAACGACAACAATCTGTACACCAGCGTACTGGGTCTTATGAATACTCTGGACGGTATCAGCAAAGTCCCCCGCATGCGCCTGACCCTCATTGTCGGTTTGATCAGTACTGCAATTGCTGCAGTTGGCTTGTATAAATACTTTGTGACTTTCCTCTCGTTGTTAGGCGTGTTCATTACCCCGATCGGCGGTATCCTGATCGCTGACTTCTATATCTGCAACCGGAAAAACTATGACGGCGGCGATGTTCCTCAGGGCATCAAGTGGGACGCCATTGTGTCGTGGGCTGTGGCTTCGTTTGTCGGTGTTACCATGACGGCTCGTCCCGTGGGTCTTGGTTGGTTTGTCGCAGTGGGTGATGTGATCCCCGTTCCCCTGATCTGCATTGCAGTCGCTATGGTGCTGTACGTTGTAAGCCAGAAGCTCCAGAACCGGAAGCTCCAGAATAAGGCTGGTGCAGTTTAATGGACAGCATGCAGCGCGTTCTTTCTTACTTCCGTGAAATCTGCAGCATTCCCCGGCGCTCCGGCGATGAATCAAACGTAGCGCAGTATTTAATCGAAACAGGAAAGCGCCTCGGTCTGGAAGTTGATCAGGACAGCTGCGGAAACGTGGTTCTCCGCAAAGCGATTTCCCAAGCAACGCCGCCTACAATTCTCCAGGCTCATATGGATATGGTATGGGAATCGACGGGAACTCCTTATCAAAAGGGCGTATCATTGCGCGAAACCGATGAATGTCTCCACGCAGTCGGTTCGACCTTAGGCGCAGATAACGGAATCGGAATGGCTCTGATCCTCGCACTGATGGAAAACGACACGGTACAGAATATCGAGGGTCTTTTTACAGTAGACGAAGAAACCGGTATGACCGGTGCCAAAGAATTGGACGCATCTCTTGTTTCCGGTACCCGGCTGATCAATCTGGACAGTGAAACAGAAGGGACATTCACCATCAGCGCCGCAGGCGGTCTCAACATCATTTTGAATGCCTCCGTTGAATGTCATAAGCAGTCGCGGTTTCATAACCCCAAGGTCCTCAAGCTCTCTGTATCCGGCCTAAAGGGCGGCCATTCCGGTCTTGATATTGGAACCCCGCACCTCAACGCCATTCAGATTTTGGTTCGCTGGCTTCGCAGCTGCCCCGCTTCAAACTGGGAATTGCTCGAACTGCGCGGCGGAACACGTTCCAATGCGATTCCAGTTTGCGCAGAAGCCCTCATTCAGGTCGGCGATACATCTTCAGAAGAAGAATGGAAGCTTGCCGCCAGCGCAATCACCGCTCAGGCAGAATCTGTGGATCACGGGATTCTTCTTCAGACTTCATTTGAGGCACCGATCTGCAAGCAAGCATATACGGATTCCTTCTGCGATCAACTGCTCTCTACGCTTGCCGCCCTGCCTCACGGTGTATTGCAGCGTACCCCGGAAATAATCCAGCTTTCCAGCAATTTAGCCACTATCCGTCAGCTTGGCGATAATGTTGAAATTGTGGAAAGCCTGCGTGCTTCTTCTCAGGCGTTGCTCAGCGAAGGAAGAGACCTCGTCGTTCACACCGCTGACCGCGCATCGTTTCAATCTTCTCAGCAGGATTACTATCCGCCCTGGGAATCTGCAAAAGATGTTCCGCTGCACGCACTGTTTGCACAAACTTACCAATCATTATTTCAGCAGCCCTGCATTATGGAAAATGTTCATGCCGGTGTTGAATGCAGCATTCTCCAGGAACGTTGCCCCTTCATTCAGGAAATGATTTCTATCGGCCCAACCATTCGCTATGCGCATACAGTTCAAGAAAACGTAAATCTTTCCTCGATCGACAGGGTATGCCAGTTGTTAAAAGCAGTGCTGCGGCAGCTTTCTAACTAAAGTAAGGAGAGCAGGCCCATTTCGTGCTTGCTCTCCTTGTACTTTTTCTCATGCTGAAATGCAATTATCCCCTTACTCCTCTTCCCGCTCCGGCCGGTGCCGTTCCGCAGGGTGCAGCAAAAAGCTCCTCATGTAAAGCGCGTCACCCGTGCAGTGGAAATCGAAGGTCATGCCATCGCCGGAGTCGGTCGATACGCCGATCTCCGCCTGCTTGGCAATGTGGTAGTGCGAGCGGATACCGCTTTTGAAATAATCTCGGGTGTAGTTCTTCTCTCCGTTCAAGGGGTACATCTCCCGCAGCTTTTGCAGCGAGCGGCTGTCGGGGTCAAAGTAGAAATAAGTGCCGATCACGGAGGCAGAGGGCTTGAGATACTGCCGCATCCGATCGAGATAGAAATCGTCGGCGTAGATGCCGTATTCGTTCGTGCTGCAATAGTCGATCAGCAGGTCGACGCAGCCCTTTCGCAGCGGGAAGGTGGTGTTGTCCGCTGCCGCAATGTAAAGGATCTCCGGCTTTGCGGGCAGGCGGTCGATGTAGCCCTTATAAAGCTCAATGATTGCAGGGAACTTGTCCTGCACCACATAGATGTTGCTTGGATCGATCTGCGTCAGCTTCTTGTAAAGGGCGAAAAACGAGTTCAGGTGCGTTTCCATCACAACGCTGCCGCTCGGCAGGGAAAGCTCCTTGATCCGCGTCCCCATCCAGTTGTAAGACTTCTGGATCAATGACACCAACTCGCTCGGCGCGCTGCGGTACAGTTCGCGGTCAATGTCCGGTTCGTCAAAGGGGTACTTTTCCTCGCACTCGGCGTAGATGATCCCGTTGCGGATCTCCGCACGGTAGCCGCAGCTACAGTGGAGGTCGGCGGAAAAAATAGCGGACATATCCATATCTGCCTTGCTGATCTGGAACGCGCCGCCGCAGCGCGGGCAGCACAGCAGTGAGAGCGCGCGCAGCGGCACGCCGGTCGGCGCAAGAGCGCTGCCATGCGGCGCCGCCGCCTGGCGGTTCAGCTCATCAATGAACTCGTTGATCTCTTCTTTGTAGTGCTGATACCGCACACGCTGATCCTCTAACTGTTTCTGATGTGTGCGCAGCAGCGCCACGCAGTCCTCCACCGTGTCCTGCTCCACGCCGCTCGACACGCGCTCGAGCGAGAGCAGCCTGTGCGCCGTTTCGAGGGAAAGCCCCCACTTTTTGAATTGCACGATTCTCTCTAACGTATGGCAGTCCTGTTCATCGAAAAGGTACTGCGTTCCCTCGCCATCTGGTACGATCAATCCTCTGCGGATATAATAGCGGATCGTGGAGACCGGAACGCCGGAACGTTTAGATGCCTCACCGATTCTCATTTTATTTTTCTCTCCTATCTCTAATAACAGCAGGCGTACAGTATCTTATTCGTATTTTATCATGCAAAAAAGAGAATTTCAAATTCATTTTTTATAAAGATAAAGCTCACTCCACCTTTTGGCGAAATATCGGCAAAAGGTAAAGTGAGCTTATCTGTAGCGCGTGAAACGAAAAAAACGGTCTCTTGACATGAACGCGGATTTTCGACTTACAATAGGCTTCACAGTCAAATAACTTTTTAGAAATGATAAGGAGTGAATGCTATGCCGTCGATCAAACTTCCGCCGAGCGAGGCGATAGATGACCTGTACCGCGCCATTCTGAGCCTTCGCAACGAAGATGAGTGCCATCTTTTTTTCGGTGACCTCTTCACCCGTCAGGAATTGTCCCTTTTTTCGCAGAGGCTGCAAGTTGCACGAATGCTGTCGGACGGCTGCACCTACGGCGCTGTGCGCTCGCAGCTGTCAACCAGCAGTTGTACCATCACGCGTGTCAACACAAACCTGCAATTCGGTACCGGCGGCTATCAGCTCATTCTTGAACGGCTGAACACCGCCGGCACACAGACAGACGAACAGGATCTAAGTCTTAGATGAACTGCGAAACAATGACCGCAGCAATCATCAGAGGAATGTTGAAGGCGATGAAGGTCGGCACGCAGGTATCCCAGATGTGATCGTGCTGACCGTCGGCATCCAGACCGGACGTGGGGCCGAGGGTGGTATCGGACGCGGGGGAGCCGGCGTCACCGAGAGCCGCAGCGGCGCTCATCAGCAGGATGGTAGCAGCGGGAGAGAAGCCGATGTGATCGCAGAGGGGCACGAAGAGGACAGCCAGAACGGGGACAGTACCGAAGGAGGTACCGATACCCATGGTGACCAGAAGACCGATGAGGGTGATGACGATCGCAGCGATGAGCTTGCTGCCGCCCATGATGGAAACGCCAGCTTCGACCAGCTCATTAACACCGCCGGTCGCCTTGATGACGGTAGCATAACCGCCGGCGATGAGCATAACGAAAGCGATCAGGCCCATGAGCTTCACGCCGCCGGCGAGCTGCTCGTCGATCTCGTTCCAGGGAATGGCGCGGAAGACGATCATGACGGCGAGACCGGCGAGGGAGGACAGAGCGAGGTCTTCGGTGAGGACCTGAGCGACAACGACGACGACGATAGCAGCCATGGTCACATAGTGACGGTAGCCGAGCTCGCCGGTGACGGCATCGGATGCGGAGGTATCAGCCTCGATCATCTGATAGTCACGGGGCTTACGATAGAGCACGAACACGGCGATCAGCAGGCCGATGAGCATGGCCAGAGCGAGCACCCAGTTGACCTTGGCGACGTCGTTGACAGTGACGGCCATGCCGTTAGCGGTCAGGTTATCGCTGATGATGGTCTGGAAGATCAGACCGAAGCCAAAGGGAATGGCAATGTAGGGAGCCTTATGACCGAAGGCAAGGCAGCAAGCCACAGCGCGGCGGTCGAGGCGCATCTTGTTCATCAGCACGAGCATAGGAGGAATCAGGATGGGGATATAAGCGATGTGAATGGGGATGAGGTTCTGAGACAGGCAGGCAATCAGGGTGATCATGCCGAGAAGTGGTGCCAATGATCTTGCTCAGCTTCTTGGAGACGATGTCGGCAAGGCCAGTCGTTGCGATCGCCGTAGCGAAGGTACCGAGCAGGACGTAGGCAAGAGCGGTGGTCGCGTTGCCGGAGAAGCCGGACGTGAGCAGCTTCATAACGCTGTCGCCCTCAGCGGCGTAGATGGGGATACCACCGGCAAGACCGCCGGCGATACAGGCGACCAGCATGGTGAGCAGAACGTTCAGCTTCAGAAGGCTGAGTACGCACAGCACGATGACCGATACGGTCACGGGGTTGGTTAAAATACTCATAGATTTCCTCTCTCTCTGTTTTTGTCGATTTGTTTTTCTCCAGTTTTGCGCGGAGCGGGCAGGCGGTGTCTGTCAGGCTGCTTGCCACACAATATATTTTATCATGTGTTTTATGCAAATACAACAAATTCAAGCAAATCAACAGCCGCTTGTTTTGTGCATTGTAGCACCGGTGCACCGATGCACTAATGCAGGAAAGTAATGTGCTGCTTCTATACGATAATACGTGCAAAATGCGAAATGATACGTTATGATAGTCACACCCATAGCATAGCAATGTATATCTTTTGCCATTAGGTATACTTGCATCTCTCTTAGAAACACACAGAGGAGTGAAAAGCGGGCACTTTTCACTCCTCTGTGTGTTTTTTCTTTTTTCTAAAACAAACGATATCATTTGCACTATACAAATTGTAAATTCTATTCACCAAATGCTTTATTTATGAATTTTTATATTGCAAGAGCTGCTTTCTTGTGGTAAAAATATAGCATACACTTTACTAAGGTGGTGAGCTTTCATGCCAACTGTGCAGCAAATGATTGAGCTGAGCGATACTCTGACGAAAACGCAGACGCGTATCTTCGAATACATGCTCAACCACCCGGAGGCCGTTTGCTACGACACCCTGCGCAATACCGCCGAGCGCATCGGCGTAACGGAGGTTTCCGTGCTCAAGGTTTGCCGCAAGCTCGGATGCAGCGGCTATGCCGAGATGAAAGAGGTGTTCCGGCATTACGTCGGCGAACGGCTGAAGGACTCCTTTGACCGCAGCTACACATTGGAAACGGTGGACGACCGTTCCCGCAGCGACCGCGGCGCGCTGCTGCGCTCGATGTTCGAAGCCGAGCAGCAGGGGATCACCGCGCTGGCCGCCTCGATCGGCGAGGAACAGATCTTCGACTGCGCACAGACGTTAATGAACGCGCGCGAGGTGCTGCTCTTCGGTCACGATGTTTCCAAGGTGATGGCAGACTACTTCGCCCACCGCCTGAACTACCTTCGCATCAAGGCGTCAAGTCTCAAGCTCGGCGACAGCGACACGGTGAAAACCTCGCTCTCTATGGCAAACGAAAACGACGTGATCGTGCTCTTTTCGTTCCCGCCGTACTATGAGCCGGTATCCAACGTGGCCCGTTACGCTGCCTATCGCGGGGCAACGATCATCACGATCACCGACAGCAGCGCCTCCCCCGCCGTCACAGACGGGCCGTTCAATTTCATCTGCGGCACCAAGACCAAGTTCTTCTTCAACTCGCTCACCGCGCCGATCTCGCTGATCAACGTGCTCACCTCCTGCATCGCCTTGGAAATGGGCCCAGCGCTCGATCGGATCCTGGACGAGGAGCTGAGCGTATCCCGCTTTATGAGCGGAGAAATTCCAGAAGAAAGTGAGCATCTGAAATGATAACTCTGATCCAGAATGCAGACGTTTACGCCCCCCGCCACCTGGGTATGCGCGACGTACTGCTCGAGGGCGGAAAGATCGCCCTCATCGCTCCCTGCGGGGAGATCCCCTCTCGCTTTCCCACGCTGCAAACGGTCGACGCGGCAGGCAAACCGCTCGTTCCCGGATTCATTGATCTGCACGTGCACATCACGGGCGGCGGCGGTGAGGACGGCTTCTCCTCCCGTGCGCCGGAATCCCGCCTGACGGATTTTACCACCGCCGGCGTCCCCACCGTCGTAGGGCTTCTTGGAACGGACGGCATCGCCCGCAGCCTGGAAACGCTTTATGCCAAGGCGCATGCCCTGACGGAAGAGGGCATGGACTGCTATATGCTCACCGGCGCCTACGGCTACCCATCCCCCACCCTCTGCGGCAGTGTGGAGCGGGATCTCGTTCTCATCGACCGCGTTGTGGGCGCAAAGATTGCGCTTTCTGACCACCGCAGCTCCGAGATCACCTATGAAGAATTGCTGCGGCTGGCAAGCGCGGTTCGCCGCGGCGGACTACTGAGCCGCAAGGCAGGGCTGCTGACCATTCACATGGGCGATGGAAAAGAGGCTCTTTCCAAGCTCTTCCGTGCATTGAAAGAATCCGAGGTGCCTCTGAGCACCTTCCTTCCGACTCATGTCGCGCGCAACAGCGCGCTGCTCGAGGAAGCGATAGCGTGGATCAAGGCGGGCGGGCAGGCCGATTTCACCGCCGGCGAGACCTCTTCCGGCGGCACGGCGCCCCTGATGGCATACGCCATGGACAAGGGCGCCGACAGCAGCCGCATGACGCTCTCGAGCGATGCTTTCGGCAGTCAGCCGCGCTTTGACGAGCAGGGCCGATGCACGGGGCTGAGCTACGGCACGAGCCGCGTGCTGCACGATGAGCTTGTAAATCTTGTGCAGCGTGAAGGCTTCCCGCTGGAAACCGCCCTCACCTTTATCACCTGCAATCCCGCGCGCGTGCTGCGGATGGAAGCGCAAAAGGGCTGTATCGCCGAGGGTGCAGACGCGGATCTTGTCCTTCTCGGGCAGGCGCTCAGCATCGACAGCGTCTTTGCCCGCGGCAGACAAATGGTCAAAAACGGTCAGGCGATCGTCAAGGGTCGCTTCGAATAAACGATCGGAGGAATTATGATGAAAAAAATCCTATCCCATACAGTGTCCATCGCACTTGCGATGCTTTTGACGGTCTCCTGTCTGAGCGGCTGCGGTTCCAAGAGCGTGAATACCGCAGAGTATCTTGGCACTTATTCTACCGACGTCACCTCCCTCATTCCCTTCTACCTGCCCGACACCACGGGCAAGAAGGTCATCTCCAACGTCATCGACGGTCTGATCGAGACCGACCGCTTCGGTGCCTTCGTTCCCTCGCTCGCTGAAAGCTGGGAGCACAACGACGATTACTCCGTCTGGACGTTCCACCTGCGCAAGGACGCCAAGTGGTACGACAGCAAGGGCGCAGAGGTCGCGCCCGTCACCGCACAGGACTTTGTGGACGGCATGCGCTTTGTTGCCGACCACAAGAAAACCAAGAGCGACATGTCCATCATCAAGAGCGTGATCGCCGGCCTTGGCGAATATTACGACACGCTCGTTGACTTTGACGACCCCAACCTGGCACCGAGCAAAAAGCCCGAAGGCCCGCGCGAAAAGCTGGAAGCACAGTTCGACGACACCGTCGGCGTCAAGGCGCTCGACGAGTACACCGTCCAGTACACGCTGACCGCGCCCGTGCCGTATTTTGAATCCTTCCTCGTCACTGAGATCTTCCTGCCCAACCACAAGGAGTTCTCCGACCAGTGCGGCACCAAGTTCGGCACCTCTCCCGACCAGCTCCTTTACTGCGGCGCTTACATTCTCCAAAGCTGGCAGCGCAACAAGGAATTTGTCATGGTCAAGAATGAAAACTACTACGATGCCGACAAGGTCAGCGTGGAAAAGATCGTTCTCCAGAAGATCACCGACGGCGCCGCCACGGTCGAAATGTTTAAGCGCGGCGAGCTGACCGGCACCTCCCTCACGGGCGATCAGGTCGAGCATTACATGCAGGACCCCGAATGGGGACAGTATGTGACGCTGCGCGACAAGTCCTCCGTCAACTTCTGGTTCTTCCCGAACTTCGAAAGCCCCAACAGCGAGTTCAACGCCTTCGTGCAGAACGAAGACTTCCGCCTCGCGCTCTATCACGCGCTCGACCGCGTGACCATTGCGCAGCTCTACAACCCCTACGACACCGAGGATATGCTGACCAACCTCATCTGCCCCGAGGACGTCTGCTACGATGAAAATGGCATCGACTACACCGATTACGCTCCCCTCAAGGAGATCAAGGAGCGCGGCGCCGCCACCTACGATCCCGCTCTTGCAAAGGAGTACTTTGAAAAGGCGCTCAGCGCGGTGACCGACGGCAGCGGCAACATTCGCGGCGCAAGCGCAGGCGAGGTCAAGATGGGACGCACCTTCTCGTTCCAGACCGACGGTAAGCTGCCGCTCCAGCTGGTCTACGTACACGGCGCGTCCTCCGACGAGGTCTCCATGGCGCAGATCATCAAAATGAACCTTGAAGAGGTCTTTGGCAGCGAGAATGTCGAGGTCATCCTCTCCCAGTTCACGGGCGACAAGTACAATGACGTCATCGCTCCGGGCAACTTTGACTTTGCCTATGATAACTACAGCTTCAAATATGCCGATCCTCTCTCCCAGCTCGACCGTTTGACGACGGGCGGTGCCGTCAACGACGGCCGCTACTCTCTGCCGCAGTTCGACGCGCTGGTGAAGGAGGCCAGTGAAAAGCTCGTCGCCTCCGAGCGCTATGAACTCTTCGCCCAGGCTGAAGGCATGCTCATCAATGGCGGCTACATCATTCCGTGGGAGAGCGGCGGCGGCACTTACGGCATGACCCGCGAGATCCCGTTCACCGCGCCGCGCGGCGGCTTTGGCCTCTCCCGCTTCAAGTATAAGGGCATGCAGCTTTCCGAAGAGCCCATCTCGGCCGAGCAGTACAAGCAGCTGGAAGATGAGTTCTATGAGCAGCTGCTCAAGAGAAATGCCGGCTGAGACGCCGCCGTACCGATATAAAGGGTGGTAACATGGCTAAATATATCTTTAAGCGGACTTTGCAATCCCTGCTCAGTGTTTTCATCGTGGTATTCGTTGTATTCCTGCTGCTGCGCCTGATGCCGACCGACGGCTACTTCACGCGCGACGACTACCAGAACATGAGCGAGGCCGAGCGCGAGATGTACCTTGAGGACATCGGCGCTGTCGGCAATCCGATCAAGCTTTTCGGCAAATTCATGGTCGACCTCTTCCACGGCGACCTCGGCGAGTCCTACGTGCTCCAGCCCCACCGCGCCATTTCGGATATTCTGGCGGAAAAGATCCCCTATTCGCTCTACTTCGGCGTAGTGAGCATGCTCATCTCGCTGGTTCTCGGACTTCTGATGGGCATGGCAATGGCCAAGGGCAAGGGCGGCCTGCCGGATGCGCTGGGCACGGGCTACGTGGTCATCGTGCGCGCCGTGCCGAGCCTTATCTATCTCTTCCTGCTTCAAATTGCCATCACGGGTCTTTTCAAGATCCCCATGATGTTCAGCGAGCGCAATCCCGTCACCTGGATCCTGCCAACGATCTCGCTCTCGCTTTCGAGCATCGCCTGGTATGCCATCTGGCTGCGCCGGTTCATGGTAGATGAGGAAAACCGCGACTATGTCAAGTTTGCCCGCAGCAAGGGCATGAGCGACTGGAAGCTGATGAAGTCCCACGTGCTGCGCAACGCGCTCGTGCCTCTCGCGCAGTATTTCCCCCTGCAAATGCTTCTGACGATCTCCGGCTCCCTCGTGATCGAAAGCCTCTATTCCATTCCCGGCATGGGCGGCCTTCTCGTGGAAGCCATTCAGGAGATGGACAACTCTCTTGTTCAGGTGCTTGTCATTCTGTATTCAACTCTGGGCGTGCTCGGCGTGTTCCTCGGTGATATTCTGATGGTATTTCTGGATCCGCGCATCCGCCTTACGGAAAAGGAGGAGGGATAGTCATGAATGCTGCAAAGCCAAATCTCAAGGTCTCGCTGAGCGAGAGCATGTTCGAACGCATTCCCTTCGACTACGAAAAGAGCGAGCTGACCGGCTACTCCAACTACTCCTACTGGCACAGCACCTTCCGTACCTTCTTCAAGCAGCGCAGCTCCACGGTGCTGCTGGGCATCATGTGCGCGTTTGTTGCGATGAGCCTGCTCTACCCGCTCATCAGCGAGCTGATCCCCGCTGTCAAGGACGCCGGCTGCGAGGTCGTCATCTGCGTTCCCTTCACCGATCTCGTCACCGCTGTCGAGATGACCAAGGGCACCAACATCCATGTCGGTGCCGAGAACGTCCACTTTGAGAAGTCCGGTGCTTTCACCGGCGAGATCAGCGCCGATATGCTGGTGGATCTGGGCGTGGAGTACGTCATCGTCGGCCACTCCGAGCGCCGCCAGTACTTTGCAGAGACCGACCAGACCGTGAACAAGCGCGCTCTGGCTGCCCTGAATGCGGGCCTGAAGGTCATCATCTGCGTGGGCGAGAGCCTGCAGCAGCGCGAAGAGGGCGTGACCGAGGAGCTGGTGCGGATGCAGACCAAGATCGCCCTGCGCGACGTGACCGCCGAGCAGATGGCAAATGTGGTCATTGCCTACGAGCCCATCTGGGCCATCGGCACCGGCAAGACCGCGACCGCTGACCAGGCCGAGGAGGTCTGCGCTCAGATCCGCAAGGTCATTGGCGAAGTGTACGGCGAGGCTGTGGCCGAGGCTGTCACGGTCCAGTACGGCGGCAGCATGAACGCCAAGAACTGCGAGGAGCTGCTGAGCAAGAAGGATGTGGACGGCGGCCTGATCGGCGGCGCATCTCTGAAGGCTCCTGATTTTGCTGTTATCGTCAATGCCGCTTCCAACGGCTGAGAAAGCCCTCTGACCTGTTTTCCCAGCGCCCGGCTGCGCCGTTTTCCAGCGCTGTGCCGGGCGCTATTTGTTCTAAATCAAAGGAGATTCAACGTTATGTCCAAGAAACCTGTACTTCTGTGCATCATGGATGGCTTTGGCTGGGTGCCCAACGAGACCTACGGCAATGCCGTGGTCGCCGCAAAGACCCCCCATCTGGATGCCCTGATGGAAAAATATCCCATGACCACCATCGATGCCTCCGGCATGGCTGTCGGCCTGCCCGATGGTCAGATGGGCAACTCTGAGGTGGGCCACACCAACATGGGCGCTGGCCGCATCGTTTACCAGCAGCTGACCCTCATCACCAAGTCCATCCGGGATGGTGAGATGTTCAAGAACCCCGTGCTGGTCAAGAACATGAAGGCCGCCATTGAGGCAGGCAAGTCCATCCACCTGATGGGCCTGGTGGGCACCGGCGGTGTCCACAGCCACGCTGACCACTGGTTCGGCGTGCTGGAAATGGCAAAGCACATGGGCGCAAAGAAAGTCTACCTGCACTGCATCACCGATGGCCGTGATACCGACCCCCACGCCGGCAAGGGCTTCCTGGCTGACCTGCAGGCCAAGCTGGATGAGCTGGGCGTTGGCAAGATCGCCAGCGTTTCCGGCCGTTACTACGCCATGGACCGCGACAACAACTGGGACCGCGAGGAGAAGGCTTACGCCGCATTCGTCTACGGTGAGGGCAACCACGCTGCCAACGCTGCCGAGGCCATTGAGGCATCCTATGCTGCCGATAAGACCGACGAGTTCGTTCTGCCCTGCGTCACCTGTGAGGGCGGCCGCGTGCAGGATGGCGATACCGTCATCTTTATGAACTTCCGTCCCGACCGTGCCCGCCAGATGACCCGCATCTTCTGCGATGACGACTTCAAGGGCTTTGAGCGCCGCGGCGGCCGCAAGCAGGTCAACTATGTCTGCATGGCCGAGTACGATGCCACCATGCCCAACTGCGAGGTCGCCTATCCTCCCGTGGAGCTGAAGAATGTTCTGGGCCAGTACCTGTCCGAGAACGGCAAGACCCAGCTGCGCATTGCCGAGACCGAGAAGTACGCTCACGTCACCTTCTTCTTCAACGGCGGTGTGGAGGCTCCCTACGAGGGTGAGGACCGCTGCGTCATCCCCAGCCCGAAGGTTGCCACCTACGACCTGCAGCCTGAGATGAGCGCCCCTGAGGTGGCTGCTGAGTGCGTCAAGCGCATCGAGAGCGGCAAGTATGACGTGGTCATCCTGAACTTTGCCAACTGCGACATGGTCGGCCACACCGGCGTGTTCGATGCCGCTGTCAAGGCCGTTGAGGCTGTGGATACCGCTGTGGATCAGGTGGTCACCGCTGTGCTGAACGCAGGCGGCTGCGCCTTTATCACGGCTGACCACGGCAACGCCGAGAAGATGATGAACCCGGACGGCACTCCCTTCACCGCCCACACCACCAACGTGGTGCCTTTTGTGGCCGTTGGCTGCGGCGATGTGAAGCTGCGTGAGGGCGGCTGCCTGGCAGATATTGCCCCCACCATGCTGCCTTATATCGGCCTGCCGGTACCCTCGGAGATGACCGGTAAGAGCTTGATCGTTGACTAAGCACTCAAATAAAGTAAAAGAGGCCCGGAACTGTCGAAAAGACAGTTTTTGGGCCTCTTTTTTGTGCAAAATGGAAATAATGAAGAAAAAAATTCAATGTTAACATATGATAATGAAATGCGGAAGTCATATGTGTTATAATACCGAATATGTTGGCTATGAACAAAAACGAAGAAAACAGGAGCGCATATTATTTATGGGGGGGGTAACACTGCCAGCAAGTTGCGGGCTGGCTGTGTGCCCCGGATGCGAAGAGACAAAAAAAGATATGCCTGAAGGGGAGAAACACACATGGAGAAAGCACGGAATGTTGATATCCGGCAGTTCTACCGGGAAGATCTTGGGGTCCATTCCGAAGAACTGTTGGATAAGCTGGAGGCGGTATCCCAGGCGGTAACGCTGCAAAAAGGGGAGATCCTGAATAAAAAAGGGGAACGCCAGACCATGCTGCCGTTTTTGATCGAAGGCATGATGCGCTGTGTTACCTTGGATAGTGAGGGCAAAGAGAAAACCGTGGGCTTTACCATGAGCCGCGGCGATGTGGTGCTTTCCAACATGGACCTGACCGGCTGCCATATCAGCACGGACCAGGCAATGGTTCCATCAACCCTGATTTTGCTGCCCATTGATTATGTGTTGCAGAACATGAAAGATGAGCCGGAGGTGATCCGCGTCTATCAGGAGCAGATCGTCAAGTGGGGCATGATCTATCAGTCCCGCGCCGTGAGCCTGAGCCAGGGGGACGCGACCGAACGGTTCGAATGGTTCTGCAAGGAGTATCCCGGCATGATAGATATGGTCAATAACCGCTATATTGCATCGTTTTTGGGCATTACCCCGGTCACTCTCAGCCGCCTGCGCCACGGCGTTGCCACAAAAGTGGGCCGCGAAAAGCGGACAGACGAAGAATAAAGAAATAATAATCCTGATATGCAGCAGCGCCCGCACCGGACTGTAAGGATCCGGTACGGGCGCTGATTTTTCTTTATGTGGTTTTGCCTGTATATATCACTGGATCAGTACGCCGGTGGTTTCATCAAAGTGGTAGGTTTGACCATCAATGGTGCTCCAGCCCTTGTACATGGCACCGGTGTTCAGGTCGTAATACCAGCGCTTGCCATCCTGGGCGTACCAGCCTTTGATCATAGCGCCGTTGGCGTCATACCGCACCCACTTGCCGCCGTTGGAATCCTGGTATACTTCCTTGCTTACGGCTTTGGCACCCTGCTGCACGCTGTCCAGCCAGTACCAGGCACCGCTGGCGGGGTCATAGATCTCTTTGCCGCGGTAGTTGGCGTTGCTGGGCTGCCAGCCCTGGCGCACCCAGTTTTCGTACCAGTAGCTCTTGCCATCAATCGTGTACCAGAAGTTGCCCGGCGTGCCGCTGGTCATTTTGCCGTAAACGGGGTCGAAGTAGTACAGCTGGTTGTTTACCGCAACGGAACCATACTGCATAATACCGGTCTTGGGGTCATAGTACACCTTGCGGCCATCCGGCAGGGTCCAGGGGCCTTTGATCATGGCACCGGTGACCGGCTCAAAATAGTACCACTTGCCGTTCTGACAGTCCTCACCTTTTACCATGTGGCCGTTGGCATCATAGCGCACCCATTTGCCGCCGTTGGATTCCTGGTAGACATCCTTATTGACGGCTTTTGCGCCGCCCTGGTTGGCGTCCAGCCAGTACCAGGCGTCGGAATCGGGGTCATAAATTTCCTTACCGCGGCCAGTGGTGCCCTGCTTTACGCCGTTTTCGTACCAGTAGTCCTTGCCGTTCACGGTTTTCCAACCGGTATAGCCGCTGGCAGGGGGTGCGGTGGGGACTGGGATATCCCTTGTCTTGATATACTGGCGCACATCCTGGTGGTATTCCTGCTGGCTTACGGCATAATAAATGCCATCCCACTGGGCCGCAATGCCGATGCTTTGGAGACTTTCCTTCTTTTTCTCGGTCACTTCATGGCTGGCCGGATCCAGTTCATATTGTTTGATCCAGCTGCTCTGCTCGCACGCTTGTTTGTCCGTGGCGACCAGCAGCGTTCCGTCCAGCGCAATACTGCCGGCAACCACACCCGAATCATCTTCAAGCGCCAGGTTGGAATCACAGTCGCCCAGGTCATCACGCCAGAAAAGGCGTTCGCCGGACGCATAGTACCAGTCGCCCCCGCACGGGAAGATCGCGCTCCGCTTGTCTTTCCACCAGGTGTTTTCATAGGTATCATCGGTGGCCAGGTTCACGATGTTCTGCGTGCCAAGATTTTCCAGGTCAAAGGCAACGCTGTCATCGCCGTCATCGTTATGGTTGGTGTTCATCTCCTCTGTGGTACACAGCAGGTGTTTATGCATGCAATATCCCAGCTGATCCGAACCGTCCACCGGGTCATCCCAGGTGCAGTCCACCTGGTACCAGTTCCCGTCCAGCTCGACCATGTTCCACGCATGGCCGATATCTTTACTGGTTACCAGCACACCAGTGATACCCAGCTTGCGCAGGGTAAGGGCATACGTTTTGGCGTAACCGTCACAGACGGCAGTCCCTTCCAGCAGGGCGCCGCGCAGGTTGTGGTCGTCCTGCACACCATCACTAAGGTGTTCCCGGTCATAGGCAATGTTCTGCACCAGCCATTCATGCACATAGAATACCTTTTCCAGATCCGTCTGGCACAGGGTGTTGGCCTGGTCCACCAGCTGGTCCAGCTTTACCTGCATGGCGGCAACATCCTGCGCCGTGCAGTATTCAAGGCCGATTGCCACCGCCAGCCCGGTATCTCTGCTATAATAGCAGGACAATTTGCTGATGGCCTCGCCGCCTTCCACACGCGCATTCAGGTCAGCCAGGGTGGAAAGCACCAGATCTTTATCCAAGTTCAGGTCTTTGATATTTACTTTCTCTGCTGTTTCCGTATGGTTCTTTACGGCATTGGCCACGCGCTCCACCATGGTCTGCGCCGCCTGAATGTTGTTGTCATCCTCCGCCAGCGTTGCCGGCCGCGCAGCCAGTGCTTCACGGGCAGCTATGATGTTTTCCAGCGTGCCTTCCACTTCCACCACGCTGCTGTCCGCCGTTTCCGGGGTCTGGGCCCAAACCGGAAGCGCAGTGGTGCCCATCATGGCCGCCGCCAAAACAAGGGCCAAAATCCGTTTATCTTTTTTCATTTTTTCCTCCCTGGAATACAGCCAAAAAACGTTTTTGCCGCTGTATATCCTAATTTTAAATTTTACACGAAACAGAGGAGAAATACAATGCCAGACGCACCAACATCCTGCACAGAAAGAGTTTTCAGACTTTACATTTTTTAATAAAAAGGCTATCTTTTCGCGTGCAAAGTGGTGTATAATGATACAAAATATGGGGGTGTGTGTCCATTTTGGCACACCCCGGAGGCAGCGTGGGCGGAACGGTGTATCCGGCACGTTTCCACTGCCCGAACAACCGCCACCTGCCCTTGCCCCCCACCCGCAGCTGGTGGACAAAAGGAGGATGACTTTTTGATGGAACACAACATTCCCGAACTGGTTGCCCAGCTCACGCTGGAAGAAAAGGCCGGGCTTTGCTCCGGCGCGGATTTCTGGCACACCAAAACCGTGGAACGCCTGGGCATTCCCACCCTGATGGTCTCGGACGGCCCGCACGGCCTGCGCACCCAGGACCCGGAACAGGACGACCCCAACCACAGCCGCAAGGCGGTCTGCTTCCCCGCCGGGTGCTCCGTTGCCGCCAGCTTTGACCCCGACCTGGCCCGCCGGGAGGGTGCGGC
>OGLM01001698.1_pt1 | contig 22042 bp, 20 predicted proteins | sample 1572531 | NCBI WGS metagenome assembly OGLM01 (sample SAMEA2581909, study PRJEB24529) | metagenome | biome: Human gut stool | place: China | collected 2011 | reverse complement strand
AAGCGAACAGTTTGCCCAAGGACTTAAAAATATCGTTGAGCTGATGACCGGTAAGAACAACCTGCTGACAGCCCAGCAAAACGAACTGCAGAGCAAATATCTCGCCATACTGAACATCGATATGTTGAGATTCTACGAAACAGGCGAATTAAAATAAAACATATTCAGTAATCATAGAAAGAAATGAAAAGAATCAGTAAGTTATGGATTATTGCCGGCATACTGGCTTTGTTAGCGCTGATAATGTGGTTGTTGTCCGGCAATAAGAAGAAAGAGGAGGTTACGTTTGAAACTGCATCAGCCGCTCCGGCTACAATAAGGAACAGCATAACAGCTACCGGTACCATAGAACCGGTGACTGAGGTAACTGTCGGTACACAGGTTAGCGGAATTGTAAGCAAACTGTATGTGGATTACAACAGTATTGTAAAAAAGGGACAGATAATAGCCGAACTTGATAAGACAAACCTTATAAGTCAGCTAAATACGGCAAAAGCGAATCTGCAGAGTAACGAAAGCAACCTGAAATATCAGACAGCCAACTATAAGCGATACAAGACACTGTACGACAAAGGACTTGTAAGTGCCGACGAGTTTGAGACAGCCCAACTCTCATACAAGCAGGCTAAAGAACAGTACGCATCCTCTAAAGAGGAGGTGAACCGTGCAGAAACGAACCTTGGATATGCAACCATAACATCACCGATAGACGGAGTCGTCCTGTCAAAAGCGGTCGAGGAGGGTCAGACAGTTGCCGCAAGCTTCTCCACCCCGGAACTGTTCACCATAGCGCAGGACCTTACTGACATGCGCGTAGTTGCTGATGTTGACGAGGCTGACATAGGAAGCGTCAAGGAAGGCGACAGAGTCACGTTCACCGTAGACGCCTTCCCGGACGATACGTTTGAAGGTGCTGTGACACAAGTCAGACAGGAAGCCACCACAACAAACAATGTCGTGACATACGAAGTGGTAATAAGCGCTCCTAATGCCGACCTCAAACTGAAGCCAGGTCTTACTGCCAATGTCACCATTTATACAGCCGAGATAAGCGGAGTATTGTGTGTACCGAGCAAAGCGCTAAAATATACTCCTACCAAAGAAACTGTTGGAAACAAAAAGATACAGGACGTTCAGGGCAAGAACAAGGTATGGACAATTGAAGGCGACAAGATTGTGGCGCACAGCGTAAGCATAGGTGCGACCGACGGCTCCAACACCCAGATACTAAAAGGCATAAGCTCTGGAACAAAGGTAATCACTGGGCTGAATGTCATATCGGAAGAGAAACCCGAAGAACCTGAGACTGAAAGCAGTCCGTTTGCACCAGGACCACCGGACAAGGACAAGAAGAAAAAGTAAAAAGACAGGATAGTCATGGAGAAAAAGGTAGTCATAGAACTTCAGAACGTGAAGCGCAACTTTCTCGTAGGTGACGAAACGGTACACGCCCTGTGCGGTATTTCCTTCAAGATATACGAGGGCGAGTTTGTCACAATAATGGGTAAGTCAGGCTCAGGCAAATCCACCCTGCTCAACCAGTTGGGATGTCTCGACACCCCGAGCAGCGGCGAATACTATCTCGACGGAATATCCGTACGCAAGATGTCAAAGTCGCAAAGGGCAACACTGCGCAACAAGAAGATAGGATTCATCTTCCAGAACTATAACCTGCTGCCAAAGACCACCAGCATCGAGAATGTGGAGCTTCCGCTCATGTACAATCCATCGGTAAGCGCAAAAGAACGCCTCGAACGCGCAACCAAAGCCTTGTGCGAAGTAGGATTAGGCAACCGCCTGTACCACAAGTCAAACCAAATGTCGGGAGGCCAGATGCAGCGTGTGGCAATAGCACGCGCACTGGTCAACAATCCGGCAGTAATACTTGCCGACGAGGCTACAGGTAATCTTGACACGCGCACTTCTTTCGAGATTCTCGTGCTGTTCCAGAAACTTCACGCCGAAGGGCGCACGATAATATTCGTAACTCACAACCCGGACATAGCAAACTACTCCTCACGCAACATCATGCTGCGTGACGGAGTCATAATAAGCGACAAGATAAACGAAAACATCCTCTCCGCCGAGGAAGGATTGGCCGCACTTCCGGCAAAGAGCGATGAATGACATAGTAAAAACAAACAAGACATAAAAAGATGAATTACGCGAATCTGTTCAAAATAGCGCTGAAGGCCATCGCAGCAAACAAGATGCGATCGTTTCTTACGGCATTGGGCATCATCATAGGCGTTGCATCAGTCATAACAATGCTTGCCATCGGTCAAGGCTCCAAGAGAAGCATACAAGCAAACATTGCCGAGATGGGCTCCAACATGATAATGATACATCCCGGTGCCGACATGCGTGGAGGAGTAAGACAGGACGCCTCGTCAATGGAAACCCTGAAAATCAGCGACTACACTGCCATCAAGGACGAATGCAACTACATCAAAGGCATCAGCCCGACAGTGACCAGCAGCGGACAGTGGATATACGGCAACAACAACACCCCGTCAAGCATTTACGGCGTCAATCAGGACTATCTCGACATAAGGCAGCTTTCAGTCAGCGAGGGAGAGATATTCACTGACACCGACATCAAGACGAGTGCCAAGGTTTGTATTCTCGGACAGACGGTTGTCGACAACCTGTTTCCCGACGGTTCCGACCCAATAGGAAAAGTAGTGAGATTCAACTCCATACCGTTCAGAGTTATCGGCGTGCTGAAAAAGAAGGGCTACAACTCTATGGGAATGGACCAAGACGACCTTGCATTGGCCCCATACACTACCGTCATGAAACGAATATTGGCACAGACTTACCTTGAAGGCATCACGTGTTCGGCAATAACTGAAAACCTTACCGACAAGGCAACGGAGGAAATCGCGCAAATACTACGCCGGACCCACAAACTGAAGGATGCAACAGAAGACACCCCCGGCGACGAAGACGACTTCAACATACGCTCACAAGAGGAGTTGTCAAACATGATGAACTCAACAACCGACATGCTCACAGTACTTCTCGGATGCGTTGCCGGCATTTCGCTCATAGTCGGCGGTATCGGAATCATGAACATAATGTATGTCAGCGTGACTGAACGCACACGCGAAATAGGCTTGAGAATGAGCGTCGGCGCCAGGGGCATAGACACTCTGAACCAGTTCCTGATCGAGGCCATAATGCTAAGCGTTACGGGCGGAATAATTGGAGTGCTGATAGGCATAGGGGCATCATATTCGGTAAAAGCCTTCGCCCACTGGCCCATATTCATACAGCCGTGGAGCATTATAATGAGCTTCGCCGTATGCACCTTCACCGGTGTGTTCTTCGGATGGTATCCTGCAAAGAAAGCCGCCCAGCTGGACCCGATAGAAGCCATACGATACGAATAGCACCACACAGGCCAACCGGCATATTCATACAACCCTTGGCCTTGTGAAAAAAGTTTACACGAAACGGGCAAAGCCTTGACTTGTGAAGGTCAGGGCTTTGTCTCATTTTATAGTTCCGTTACGATATGAAAAGAGGGTGTACCAGAATCGTCATGTATTTGGTACACCCTCCGCTTTAACCTTATTCCACAACGTTACAGCGCTTCAAGCATGCGCTTAATCACCACGGAAGCTGAAATCTCGCGGTTTGCAGCTTCGGGAATCACGAGCGAATTTGGTCCTTCGATAACGTCGTCGGTTACAATCAGTCCGCGTCGTACGGGCAGGCAGTGCATGAACTTGCCGTTGTCGGTAACAGCCATGTGCGCCTCGTCGATAGTCCACGACATGTCCTTAGACAGGATTTTGCCGTAATCGGCCGGATTGGTAACGCCCGGACAGCTCCAGTTCTTGGCATAAACGAAGTCCGCACCCTCGAGAGCTTTCATCTGGTCGTACTCCACACGGGCGTTTCCTACAAACTTCGGGTCAAGCTCGTAGCCTTCGGGATGGGTCACAACGAAGTCAACATCGGCGGCGTTCATCCACTGTGCGAACGAGTTTGGCACGGCCTGCGGCAGCGCGCGGCAGTGTGGAGCCCATGACAGCACTACCTTCGGGCGTGCCTTGGTCTTGTGTTCCTCTATCGTTATAAGGTCGGCAAAGGCTTGGAGCGGATGCACCGTGGCGGTCTCCATTGCGAAAACTGGGCGTCCGCTGTATTTTATGAACTGGTTGAGCACGGTCTCGGCATAGTCGTATTCACGGTCGGTCAGTCCGGCGAACGAGCGCACCCCTATCATGTCGCAGTAGCAGCCCATTACCGGAATGGCTTCAAGCAGGTGCTCGCTCTTGTCGCCGTCCATAATGACTCCACGCTCTGTCTCCAGTTTCCAGGCTCCTGCGTTCACGTCGAGCACGATGACGTTCATACCCAGATTCATCGCAGCTTTCTGCGTACTGAGACGTGTGCGGAGACTGTTGTTGAAGAATATCATCATCAAGGTCTTGTTCTTACCGAGATGCTGGTATTTAAACCTGTCGTTCTTTATCTCCCCAGCCTCGGCTAGAGCCTGCTTCAGATCGCCGAGGTCTTCTACATTAATGAATGTTCTCATTAAAAAATACTTTATTTATTGATGTTTAAGATTATAGTCACTGTATGGTACAGACCTGCGTGGGCGCCCATAATGATGGCCGTCCACGCAGGTGCCGGTTACGGACGTCAAATGCCTCAATCCTTCTTCCGGCTGTCCTTGTCGCGTATCTCTACACGGCGAATCTTGCCGCTGATGGTCTTGGGCAGCTCGTCTACGAACTCTATTATGCGCGGATACTTGTAAGGGGCTGTCTCGCGCTTGACGTGGTTCTGCAATTCCTTCACCAAGTCGTCGCCCGCCTTGTCCTTCCAGTCCTTGCCAAGCACCACGGTAGCCTTGACTACCATTCCGCGAATGTCGTCGGGCACGCCGGTTATGGCGCACTCTACCACGGCGGGATGTGTCATAAGGGCGCTCTCCACCTCAAACGGGCCGATGCGGTAGCCGCTGCTCTTAATCACGTCGTCGATGCGCCCCTCGAACCAATAATACCCGTCCTCGTCGCGCCATGCCACGTCGCCCGTATGGTAAAGGCCGTCGTGCCACACCTGGCGTGTCTTCTCCTCGTCGCGGTAGTAGCCCTTGAACAGGCCCAGCGGCTTGCCCTTGCCGGTGCGTATTACAATCTCGCCCTTCTCGCCGTCCTCGCACGATGTGCCGTCGGGACGCACCAGGTCGATGTCGTACTGCGGATTGGGCATGCCCATGCTGCCGGGCTTCGGCGTCATCCAGGGCATCGTGCCTAACGTCATGGTGGTTTCGGTCTGGCCGAATCCTTCCATCAGCCTTATTCCGGTAAGCTCGAAGAACCTGTCGTAGACGGCCGGATTGAGCGCCTCGCCCGCCGTGCAGCAGTAGCGCAGCGACGACAAGTCGTATTTGGAGAAGTCCTCGTGTATCATGAAACGGTAGACCGTTGGCGGTGCGCAGAACGATGTTATGCGGTACTGCTCTATCTTGCGCATTATCTTTTCAGCGGTAAACTTCTGGTGCTCGAACACAAACACCACCGCCCCTGCGAACCACTGGCCGTAGAGTTTGCCCCAGGCGGCCTTGCCCCAGCCCGTGTCGGCCACGGTCAGGTGTATGCTGTCTTCTGAAAGATTGTGCCAGAACACGCCCGTAGTAAGGTGTCCCAGCGGATAAGTGAAGTCGTGGGCCACCATCTTTGGCTCGCCGCTGGTGCCGCTGGTGAAGTAGAGCAGCATTATGTCGTCATTGTCATTTACAAGCCCGGGGCGCTCGAACGGCGGCACACCGTTCCACTCCTTGTGCCAGTCGTGGAATCCTTCGGGCACGTTGGGGCCGATGCTCACCAGTGTCTTGAGCGTCGGACTGTCTTTCCTTGAAGCGGCAACCTGCTCCAGCACGTAGTCGTCGCCGACGCAGATAATAGCCTTAACGCCGGCGCTTGTGTTGCGGTAGACGATGTCGTGCGTGGTAAGCATGTGGGTAGCCGGCACGGCTACGGCACCGAGCTTATGCAGCGCAATCATCGAAAGCCAGAACTCGTACCTGCGCTTGAGTATCAGCATGACCACGTCGCCGCGGCCAATGCCGAGCGAACTGAAATAAGACGCAGCGCGGTCGCTCTGCTCCTTAATGTCCTTGAACGTGAAGCGTATGCAGTTGTCTTCGTCGTCCGTCCACAACAGGGCGAGCTTGTCGGGCGCCTCCATAGCCCAAGCGTCCATCACGTCGTATGCGAAGTTGAAATTATCGGGGACTTTGAAATGAAGATTCTGCTTGAAGTCTTCAACAGACGTGAATTTAGTCTGAGTCAAAAATCTTTCTATCATTTTGCTTATACCTATTAAAAAAACATTGTACGGGCACAACAGCGCGCCATAGGCAGGCAGCCGGATGCCTGATGCGGCGGGCAGCAACCGCCCGGCCGTGTCATACGCCGCCATTGCATGCGCGGCAATACCAGCCGGCGGCAATAGCAATGCGACCTTTATTTGTGCTCCTGTACTTTAAACTATACAATCACCGCCAGAAACCTTACGGGCTTGCCATCAAGGGCACGCATGCAGTGGGGCTGCGATGCGTCGAAGTATATGCTGTCACCCTCGTTGAGCACAAGCACCTTCTTGCCTATTGTCAACTCAAGGCTGCCCTCTATCACGATGTTGAATTCCTGTCCGTCGTGCGAGTTCTTCTCCAACGGGGCACCGTCGGGCTTGGGCTCGACCAGCACCATGAACGGTTCAGCCTTGCGCCCGCGGAAGCCGCCCGCCAGGCTCTGGTACTTGTAAGCCTTGCGGCGCTCAACACTTACGCCCTGCCCCTTGCGGGTAAGGAAGTAAGCGTTCATGTGCGGCTCGACGCCGAACATAAGCACATCGAAGCCTATGCCGTATTTCCTTGCTATCTTCTGCATGCTGCTTATCGAAAGCTCGCCCTCGCCCTCCTCGGCTTTCAGGTAAGCCTCAAGCGACACGCCGCAGAGGTCGGCCACTTCTTGCGCCTGGATGTCGAGCACCTCCCGGAGCCCCTTCAAACGTTCACCGATTTGTTTTATTGCATCTTCCATTTAGATATCGTTTTAGTGATAATTGCGACAAAAATACTAATTAAATATCACAAAAACAAAACTTATGATAGAAAATTGTCATTTTATATTTATCTTTACACCGGATAAAAGACTGCTCCCGTACAAACGCGCACACGGGCTGTACCAATGCTCCTGCAAAAGGTAACCTTTCAGGATGCAAAAGGTAACCTTTTACGCCCTGAAAGACGGCATATTGCACGGCGAAAGGTAACCTTTTGCAAGCGTGTCCCAAACGGGAACAACCTACAACGGTAAGACGACGCTGTAACACATGTATCAGTAATATTCATACTTGAACAGCCTTAAATGTATTAATAATATATGTACACGCACGCAACGAGCCGGTAATTTCACGGAAATCCGTTATTGCCTGATTCGGAATAATGTATATTTTTGCAACACATGCAAACTGCAGTGATACAAGACAGGCAGTCACGCATGCACCAAAATAAGTGGCGAATAATAATAACCCATAAAAAACACGACTATGAAAAAAGCAATCAAGACACTGTGCGCAGTAGCGATAGCGCTCTTCGCATTACCGCAACACGCAGACGCCCAATTCTTCAAGAAACTGAAAGAAGCTGCCGCTGACGTTGTCAAGGAGACAATCGTAGGCGAGCAATCAGGCACGAATGCAAGTACAAGCACACAGGGTGCAACGTTCGTGACTACGTCAAACGGCGTTGGAGTAAGCAACCCGGGCGCCAAACACTTCGACATCGAGTTTGTAGAGGCCGTAGGCAACACGGCGGGCAACACCGTAACCATTATCGTAAAGGCAACGTCGAAAGACCTGAACTATTCAAACGTGCACATAGGCGACAACCACGTTACGGCATACGACGCTGACGGCAACGAGTACAAGAGCACCACCGGCTCGCCGGCCAAAAACCTTACGGTAGGCATACCGGTCAAGTTCGAATGGTCGAAACTGATAAACGTGCCTGCCACGGTTAGCGTTCTGCCCGTGGTCTACACCACTTATTACGTCAACGCAGGCATAAGTTCGCGCTCGGGCACGCTGTCTACTTACATCCAACTGAAGAACGTACCGATTAAATGGCAATAAAAACAATAAAGGCGGCTGCCCGGTGAGGCAGCCGCCTTTATTATTTCATCAATACAGGAGCAGCAAGCCTGCCACGCCCGCATAGCAAATCATGCGTATCGGATTAATCTTCATGTACTTCGTACCGACGAACGACGCCACGAAGAGGAAACAGCTAATCCAGAACTGCCAGGGATTAATGGCGGGCGAACTGAAATTCTCACGCGTCATAAGCATCAGTGCTGCAGCCGCCAACAGGCCTACGACGGCTGGACGCAACCCCAGGAATATGCTCTGCACGGTCTGCGTGTTCATGTACTTCATAAACATCCTTGCAATAAGTATGATAAGTATCAGCGAAGGCAGCACAAGCGCGAATGTCGCCGTAAGGCTGCCCAGCATCGACATGCCATAGCCGAAACCTGCGTTGTGTACGGCCGTATAGCCGCAGTATGTGGCTGAATTGATGCCAATCGGACCGGGAGTCATCTGGCTTATGGCCACAATGTCGGTAAACTCGGAAGTGGTAAGCCAGCCGTGGTTGTGGACAACCTCGCCCTGGATAAGCGACAACATGCCGTATCCGCCGCCGAAACCGAACAGCCCGATTTGGAAAAACGTTATGAAAAGCTCTAAAAATATCATATCTAAGAATTTATCGATTATGAACCAAGGATTAACCTGAACGGCCGGGCATCATCACCCTGCTAAAACATGAACCTAAGAGGCCGGCAGGAGGAACGACACCCTGTATTGCCACGCCGCACAGAATCAGTTTCCCGAATCCTTATTCCGTCGGTTTTATGTATTTGCCGTAAACATAACCGCCGATGCCGGCTGCAAGGACTACATATATAGGCGAAACGCCGAGCATCCATATTGCAAGGGCGCAGGCGATGGGAATCCAGCAGTTGGTCAGCGTTATCCTGGCACTCTTGGCCATATTGAACGTAGGCACGGCTATCAGCGCCACCACGGCCGGTCGTATGCCGCGGAATATCGCCGACACCACCTTGTTGTCCTCGAACTGGTGGAAGAACATGGCTATCGCCAATATTATCAGGAATGAAGGCAAAGCCGTTCCTAGACTGGAACAAACCGCCCCCTTGATTTTCTTCAGCTTATAGCCGATAAACACGCTGACGTTGATGGCCAGGACGCCTGGGCAGCTTTGTGAAATTGCTATTATGTCTAAAAACTCTTCCTTGTCCAGCCATTTGTGTTTGTCTACGACTTCGGCCTCGATCATCGGTATCATGGCATATCCTCCACCGAAAGTGAACAGGCCTATCTTGAAAAACGTCTTAAAGCTCTCAATGTAAAAGTTGGACATTGTGTGAATATATAAATAAAAAAGAGTGAAGGAGAGGACAAACAAGCATAACCGCCTTGCAGGCATGTGCCGGGAACAAAAGGCACAACCCAAGACACGTTCATGCTTACCCGCCGTCTCCCTTACTTCTTATAACAAACTATTTCCTGTTCTCAATCCACTTGCGGGCATTGACAAAGGCCTCCATCCACGGCGTAACGTCGTCGTTGCGGCGGTCTGCCGGATACCATGCGTTCTGCCATGGGAAGATTGCACGCTCAAGGTGGGGCATCATTGCCAGGTGACGTCCGTCGGCCGAGCAGATACCGGCAACGGCATAGTCGGAGCCGTTGGGGTTGCCCGGATATTCGGCATAGTTGTATTTGGCTACAACATTATACTTGTCCTCGCCCTCGGGCAGGTAGAACTTGCCTTCTCCGTGGGCCACCCAGATACCCAGCTTGTTGCCGCTCAACGAGCCGAACATTACGCTGTCGTTCTGCTGTATGTCAAGGCTGAGGAAGCTGCTCTCGAACTTGTGCGAGTTGTTGTGCAGCATCTTGGCCTTCTTCCCGTGCTCGGGATTGATGAGGTTGAGCTCTACCATCAGCTGGCAACCGTTGCAGATGCCGAGCGACAGGGTGTCCTCGCGGGCGTAGAACTTGTCGAGCGCCTCCTTTGCCTTCGGGTTGAAGAGGAACGCTCCCGCCCATCCCTTGGCGCTGCCGAGCACGTCAGAGTTAGAGAATCCTCCGCAGAACACGATCATGTTGATGTCCTCAAGGGTCTCGCGGCCGCTGATAAGGTCGGTCATCATTACGTCCTTGACGTCGAAGCCTGCAAGATAGAGCGAGTAAGCCATCTCGCGCTCGCCGTTGGTTCCCTTCTCGCGGATTATCGCAGCCTTGATTCCTGACGGCTCGCGGCGGTCGGCAGAGATGCCGTACTGCGACAGTTTACCTGTAAAGTCGTCGTTGAACTTCATCTCCAACGGCTGCTTCTTATAGTTTTCATGACGTGCGTCGGCGCATCCGTTCATGCTCTGGTCGCGGTCGAGCAGGTAAGAAGTCTTGTACCATACGTCGCGCATTGCGTCGATGTCGAACTCGTGTGTGAAGTCGCCCTTGCTTACCTTCAGCTTGCGCGAAGCAGTGTCGGGACGGCCGATGCAGGCGTAGCATACGCCGTTGTCGTCCATCAGGTCCTCGAAGTCGTCCTTGTGGTCTTCAGATACCTGGACGATGACGCCGGGGTTCTCTGCCAACAACATCTTGACGATGTCGTCACAGTCGAACATGTCGAGGCTTATGTCGAGACCGCCGTCAACATTTGCGAAGCACATCTCAAGCAGCGTGGTAACCATACCGCCTGCGCTGATGTCGTGTCCGGCCATTATCCAGCCGTTGCTTATCAGTTCCTGAAGGGTGTTGAAGGCGTTGCGGAAGTATTCAGGATTCTTCACCGTGGGCACGTCGTCGCCCACCTTGCCGAGCGACTGTGCGAATGCGCTGCCGCCGAGGCGAAGCTCGTCGTATGAGAAATCTATGTGGTAAAGCAATGACTTCTTGTCGTTGACGAGTACGGGTGAAACCACCTTGCGCACGTCTGACACCTCGCCGCCGCTGCTTACGATTACTGTTCCCGGGCTGATTATCTTCTGTCCGTCGGGATATTGCTGGCTCATGGATAACGAGTCCTTACCCGTAGGCACGTTGACCTTGATTGCGCAGCAGAAGTCTGACAAGGCCTTGACTGCACTGTAAAGGCGTGCGTCCTCACCTTCCTGCGAGCGGCAGGGCCACATCCAGTTGGCAGAGAGGCTTACGCTGTCGAGGCCTTCCTCGAGCGGAGCCCATACGATGTTGGTCAGCGACTCGGCAACCGACAGCACGCTGCCTGCCTCAGGCGATGCCAGACCTGCCTGCGGAGCATGTCCGAGGGCTGTTGCTATACCCTTCCTGCCACGATAGTCGAGGGCAACCACGCCGCAGTCAGACAGAGGCAGCTGTATACGGCCCTGGCACTGCTGGCGTGCTATCTTGCCCGTTACGCTTCGGTCGACCTTGTTGGTCAGCCAATCCTTGCAGGCTACGGCCTCAAGCTGGAGCACGCGGCTTACGTATTCGTCGAGCACCGCACCAGGATTTGAATGCGAGTAGCTTACGTCTTCGTAGTGGCGCTCTACGGTCTTGTCCACCATGTAGGTCTTGGGCGAGTGGCCGAACATCTGCGCCACGTCGAGGTCGAACGGCTTGACACCGTCGCCCTGCACGAACGAGAAGTGTGCGTCGCCCGTGGTTTCGCCGACCACATACAGCGGGGCACGCTCGCGCTCGGCTATCTTGCGCACGTGTTCGATATGTTTTTCGTCAATGAGCAGACCCATGCGCTCCTGACTTTCGTTTGCTATAATCTCCTTGCTCGACAGCGTCTTGTCGCCTATGGGCAGCTTGGTCATGTCTATCTGGCCGCCGCACTCCTCGACAAGCTCCGACAAACAGTTGACGTGGCCTGCCGAACCGTGGTCGTGGATGCTGACAACGGGGTTGACGTCTTCCTCGCACAGTGCGCGCACAAGGTTGTATGCACGCTTCTGCATCTCGGGGTTGGCGCGCTGCACGGCGTTAAGCTCGATGCCGTTGCTGTAACGGCCGGTATCAACAGACGACACGCTGCCGCCGCCGAGACCGATGCGGTAGTTGTCGCCGCCGACAACCACGACCTTGTTACCCTTCTGCGGCTCCTTCTTCAGGCAGTCGCGCTTAGTGCCGTAGCCGACGCCTCCGGCAAGCATTATCACCTTGTCATAAGCGTACTTCTCGTCGCCTTCCTTGTGTTCGAAGGTAAGCACGGAACCCGTGATGAGCGGCTGGCCGAACTTGTTGCCGAAGTCTGACGCACCGTTGGAAGCCTTTATCAATATCTGTTCAGGCGTCTGGTACAGCCACTTGCGCACGGGCAGTATGTCTTCCCAGTCGCGTTTGGTTGAAGGGGTAAGAGCGGAGAGTGAAGAATCATCCTCTTTCAACCTTGGATAAGAGGTCATGTAGACGGCCGTTCCGGCGATTGGCCACGAACCTACACCACCGCCCATACGGTCGCGTATCTCTCCGCCGGTACCTGTTGCGGCACCGTTGAACGGCTCTACGGTCGTTGGGAAGTTGTGTGTCTCGGCCTTCAGCGAGATAACGCTCTCTATGTCCTTTATGCGGAAATAGTCGGATGTTGACTGGTCTTCCGGTGCAAACTGCTCGATTACAGGTCCCTGTGAGAAAGCCACGTTGTCCTTGTATGCACTAAGTATCTTGTGCGGATTCTCTTTTGTCGTCTTCTTGATCATGTTGAAGAGCGACGACTCCATCTCCTTGCCGTCGATGATGAACACACCTCCGAATATCTTGTGGCGGCAGTGCTCCGAGTTGATCTGTGCGAAGCCGAATATCTCAGAGTCGGTAAGCGGCCTGCCCAGCTCCTTCTCTATCTTGTGCAGATACTCTATTTCCTCGGGCGACAGTGCAAGGCCCTCCTGCTCGTTGTACTCCTCCAGGTTGTCAACGTGCTTTATGGGCTCGGGCTTGTGGTCGACGGTGAAGATATTCTGGTCGAGCCCTTCGTACATGCGTTGCAGCATGGGGTCGTAGTCGGCGTCCTTGGAGCTTACCGGGAAGTATTCCTCAATACGCGAAATGCCGTTCAGATTCATGTTTTGTGTAATCTCAACGGCATTCGTACTCCAGGGTGTTATCATCTCGCGGCGCGGGCCTACGAAATAACCGCAGAGGCAGTTGTCTTCTACGAGTGTGGCGTCGCCATAAAGCCAGCACAGTTCCTTTATTTCATCGTTATTGAGCTGATGGTCAGCTTCGGTTGCAATAACGCTTTGTGATGGAGTTCTGAAAAAAAGAATCATATATACGTATAAAATTGTTTATTCTTGAAAGATATTCCAACAGCCTTCAACAGCCATACGGCATAAAATATCGTGAGACTGATTTTATTGTGCAAAGATAATGCAATTCGGGGGCAGGACAAAATAAAATCATCTATTTTTAATGCTTTTGGCACTATTAGCCACAGGCGACGGCCATGCCGTCAAGCGATTTCCGCTTACACCGTCGCACATTATTCTGCCATGCAGCCCTTGAAAACAATCCGACCCGGTCATAACCACTACAGGAAGCCAGCTGGTATACTTGCCTGCAAGTTATAAAGTGTTAACAAATAGTTGATTTTTACAAGTAAATAGTTTAAATGTATATCTTTGCAAAAATTAATATAAAAAACAGTCCATTCCGTAATACTTTACATGGCAGGTTGAAACATTAGCCTTATAGAAAGACAACAGATATCTTATTGTTTAATTAAAAATTTAAATTATCATGAAAAACTTTCAGAAAGTATGTATGCTGGCTTTTGCCGCCATCCTGTTAGCGGCATGCAGCAAATCGGCCCTGAAGGATTTGGGCGGAGTTAAGATGGATACGGAAAGCGCAGTTGAAAAAGCAAAGTCGATTGCGGCAGACAACATCAAACCCGACCAGTGGAAGGTCATCAGCCTGTCATGGAGCGAAGGTTCAGGCCGCGACGAACTAACAAACAACATTTCGTTCATAAGCTACGAAATGGTAGACAAGGACGGACGGGTATGGGACCAGTCGTTCATGTCAGACCTGGGTTGGAAGGCCAGCGAACTTTCTGACGCCGGATGGGAGAAATGGCACAAGGACCTCAACGCCAAGGACGTGCCCGCCATAGACATGGCAAACCTGAACCCAGCAGACATACTTAAAGACATTGACGCAGCAAAGGCACTGATACCTGAAGGATACGAATTCAAGTCGGTCGACATGTTCGAAATGAACACATACGACGACCCGAAAGTCTCAATAAAACTCAACGTGGTAGAAAAAGGCAAGGAAACCGTTTCAAATGCCGGCCAGACATCAACCGTATTCTACGAACTCAGCTTCAAGAAGAACAAGGACGGGAAAATGGAACTTATACCGCAATAAAGACATCAAGCCATCATTTGCCACGGCTTGATACCATATAACAGGGCTAAGTACATTAAACATTTTTGCAATAGGTTACCTTTCGCTGTCTGAAAGGTAACCTATTGCACGATAAAAGGCGGTCTTTTACGAGCTAAAAGGCCGCCTTTTGCAAAGCATTGAATGTCAATATGTTATAAGAGCATTATTTATTCTGCGTACACCGGTCAAACTTACTGCCACCTGAAGGCAAGGTTACTTCTTCTATCTATCGCCTTTAAATACGCGAATAATTTCCGGAATATTAACACCAAGGTTGGCTGTCAAATAATACCCCTTAGTACCTGTCACGGTTTTAAACATCGGAGTAAGCCCCATAGATGCACCTAAATATAAGCCGCTGAACATGAAAGAGCAGTCGAAATTAAGACCAAAACGATTCAGTTTTAATCCTTTCGGCACATTTGGAGCAACAGTTCCTGCCGCCGGAGAGAAGCGGTAAGCGGCGTTGGTACGCATCTCGAGTGAAAAACCAAAGTTAAAACAGCTAGACGTAAAATTGCGCTGTATTGACAACAATACCGGAATGCGCAGCACTCCGAAATTCATATTATTGCCCGAAGCTTTCTGGTCAAGCAGTGTGTAAGCAAACCTGCCGCCCTGCATGCTTACCGCATAATTCTTGTTGAAGCAGATATGCGCCCATGCCAGCTGTACTCCACCGACAAGGCCAAATGTGTTGGACTTGGTAAACGATACTGCGAACGACCACGGAGTTATGCCAAGTTCGAACGAGCCACCCCTGCGCCCGTGTACATCGCCACCATTTTCAGAACCAATATGATCGCTTATACAATTTTCACCGTACCAAATGGTAGGCAGATACGAGCGGAACTTGAAGTTCTGGAGATTCTCTGCCGGGATAAGCGGCGAGCCTACGTAGACCTGCTCCACCTCCTGCCCGTCTATAAACTCCATCTCACGCGTCTTTGATAGCTGGTAGCCTTCCTTGTTATACACTTTCACGATAGTGCGGTCGTCCTGCACGTCTACAACTATCTTCTTGTCTTTCACGTTGAACGTCGTGTCGTTAGCCTCTTCGGCACAGGCTGCCGCCGAAAGCGCGAGGGCTGCAAAAAGGAATAATATCTTCATGGTTTTCATTTTTCGTAACGTTTTTCATCAAAGGCATATACCTACACCCAAGGAGAATGGATAGCATGCCGGCGCAACACTGGTCTTAAGCAGCGGGGTCAGCGCCATGCGCGCATATACGACCAGGGCTCCGTAACCGGCGAATACGTTAAGGTTCAGTCCTATCGGGTTCATGTTGGTGTCACTTGTCTCGGTTGTCTTGGTCTTGCCGATACGGTAGCGCGAATGGTCGTTCCACCGCAGTTCGAGCGACGGACCTATTCCGACGAAGGCGTCAGGCCCTTTGTGGGGACACCACTGCCATTCCAACATGACTGGAATGCGTACGTAAGTGTAGCTGATGTAGCTCTTCTTAAGATGCTCGCCCTCGATCTGCTTCATCGACGTTATGCCGTCGGTCGTCGACAACACGTAGTTGTCCTGGAAATGGTGGTGCACCTGTCCCACCTGCAATGAAGAGTTAAGTATCATGTTATGGGTCAACCTCAATGCCATTTCCGTAAACGTCAAGCCGTACTCCCACGACTTGGAGTCGCGCGAGTGCATGCCGGTGTTTCCTCCGAAACTCATTATGCTTCCGCCCAACGGGCTGAACCCGATGAAGAATATGGGATTGTGGGGCTTTAGGGACGGTTCGTTGCGCGACAACGAACTCGGGATGAATGGCGACGTTACGTAAACGCGCTGCACCTCTTGGCCGTTGGTGTATGATGTCTCATAAATACGGTTAAGTTTCTCGCCTTCCTTGCCGAAGACACTGACCTTGGTCAGTCCGGCCGAGTCTGACACTACGATGTTCTTGCCATTAACCACGATGGTGGTGTCGTTAACATGGGGCGCCGCTTCAGACTTTGACAAGAGTGACGAGATAACCGAGTCGGGAATGACGACGTTTTTGCCCTTGACTACTATGGTTGTGTCGCCCGCCTCGGCAGCCATGCCGGCAATGGGCAGCAGCGATGCTAATAATAAAATAAGCTGTTTCATATCTTAAGGATATTTATACGGTTAAAAATAACATAACTTCATGATATCGTCGGGCGAGAGCGCCCCCTCAATGTAAATCACGGCCCCACGCTCTCCGCCGGGATTGCTGAAAAGGATGTAGCGGTTAATGCCCCCGCCGAGCGGCGGCATCATGTAGTAGCCGCTCACAACGCGGCCGTTCTCCACCACTTCGCGTATCTTCTTCGCGCTCTTCTTGTCAGCTTTCAGATACGGATCGACGCTCGACTGCAGCTTCTTGAAAGTAATACTCTTGTACACCTTCAGTTCAAAGCCCTTCAGCTTGGCGTCGCGCATCTCAACCATCTTGCACCCCTTGGCGTGTCCGTACTTCTTGAACACGTTGTCGATGTGGAGCCCTTGCTGCGCCATGCCCGACAAGGCGAAGCCGAGCATAAAGGCCAGCATCAGCAAGAAACGTTTAAGGCTGTCTTGTATCATAATCATCTAACTGTTAAAGGTGTTCGCAAAGGGAATTGCCACAGGCGGTCATCCTTGCGGCGGCCATGCGTCCGTTCCCCGTTATTTTTATTCATCGCTAAGTTTCATCATGTCGAGTGCCTCGAAAGAATCGCTGTAATCCGTCGACACCATCTGCAAGGCTTCAAGTGCCTCCTCGTTCACGGTCTGCTTGTCGGTGTAGACCTTGCCGTCGATTACCGCGTAGTTATCAGGCCTGGCGCCGCCGTGCGTAATAACGAACACGGCTATGGCTGCTGCCGCGGCTGCCGTAATGGCGAGCCTCTTGAAGCGCCGCACGGTCTTGCAGTTGCGCCCTGCCGCCTTATTGGCGGACAGACCGGCGGCTGCCTGCTCCTCGTCCACGTATGCGAACAGCGCCTTGAAAGGCTGCCATTCGTCAGGTATACGGTTGTCAGGATTGGCGAAATATCCCCTCAGCGCGTTCTCTTCGCCCGCCGTGGTGTCGCCGTTGACGTATTTGTCAAGCAAGGTTCTTATATATTCTTCTTTTTTCATTTTCCTTAATCCTTTCAGTTATCCGTTCAAACTTCCTTTTTAATTCTCATCCTCGTCAGCTTGGCGAAGTCAGCCAATATCTTGCGCCTCGCCCTCGACAGGTTCTGCCTGAGGCTCTCGGCCGAGCAGCCGGTAATCTGCATTATCTCGGCACTGTCGTAGCCTTCAATCTCCTTCATCTTGAACAGCTTGCGCTGCAACGGCGGCAGATGCTCGACGATTGTCCTTATCAGGCTTATCTCGTCAGTGTTTTCGGCCGTATGGTCTTCAGACACCCGCTCGGCAGTTTCGCTTCCGCCACCGCTCTCAAACCGGTCGTGCTTCCATGCGTCCTTTGCCTTGTTCTTCAGTATCGTTACGGCCAGCGCCTTCTTGTTGTCGTACATGTCGAGCTGTGAGCGCATACTCCACATTTTGAGCAAGACTTCCTGCACCAGGTCTTCGGCGCGGCTGTCGTCTCCTGTCATGTTGCGCGCCTGCCTTTTAAGGTCGTCGCGCATCGGGACTATTATGTGGTTAAACTCTTCTGCTGTCATGTCTGTTCAATTAATAGACGATTGTGACGCAAAAACGTGACATCAAAAAACAAAAAAATTTAAATCTGCAACAAAAACGCGCATCTGCCGAATATTTGTGAATAATAAATGAATTTCATTAAAAGAATGGCGTTTATCGTTTTTTTTCATTATGTTTGCACGAAAATTGCTTGTAACATTAACATATTAGGGCACGAAAAAAATACAAAACATAAAGACAAAAACAAATTAAAGAAGAATTATGAACGAAGACAGATTGTATCAGTTGATACGTGAAAAGGAAAACATCATGTCAGTAGCCTTCCCCGCGCTCATGCGCAAGGTGTACGTATGGATGACACTGGCACTTGTAATTACAGGCTTCACGGCTTACGGCGTAGCCACAAGTCCCGGCATAATGTCGGCAATCATCGCAAGCAAGGGCATAATGTGGGGTCTGCTTATAGCTGAAATAGCATTGGTATTTTATGTGACGGCACGCATCAACCGCTTGTCGCTAACCACGGCAACGGTGCTTTTCATCCTTTACTCGGTGCTCAACGGCGCCACGCTCTCGATAATATTCCTGGCTTACACCATGCAGTCGATAGCCTCGGTGTTCTTCATCACCGCCGGAACATTCGCCGCAATGTCGCTCATAGGCTACTTCACGAAGGCCGACTTGTCGTCGCTCGGCAAGATTCTGCTCATGGCGCTCATAGGAGTAATCATTGCAACGCTTGTCAACGCGTTCCTTATTAAGAGCGGAGGCTTCAGCCTCATCATAAGCTACGTGGGCGTGCTCATCTTCGTCGGCCTTACGGCTTACGACACACAGAAGATAAAGATGATGCTCGTACAGGCTGACGACGTAAACGAGGACGCACAGAAAATAGCCCTGATGGGTTCGCTCTCGCTCTACCTCGACTTCATCAACCTCTTCCTCTACATGCTGAGAATATTCGGAGGCAACAGGGAGTGATTGCCAACAAGAAGCTGAAAAGGGCAACGCCGCCAAGGAAACAACCTTGACCGTGAACGTTGCACGACATATTTAATCCGGCCCGATGAGGTAATTTGACCGCAAGACAGTCAATTACCTCATCGGGCCGGATTCTTTATACAGCCTGCCGGGCGATGTTCCGCCCTGCCGTATTCATCTATAAATATGCATTCAAAAGCAAGTAATTTTGTATTTTTATGCAAAAATACTTGTCATTTTCAATATTTATTCATATTTTTGCACCTGAAACCGTATAAATATACATTTATGAAATCGAAGAACAGCAGGTTGCAGACTTTACGCATGCTCATATCAAGCCAGGAGCTGTGTTGCCAGGACGACGTGCTGAAAGCACTCGCCAAGGAGGGCTACAACGTGACACAGGCCACGCTGAGCCGCGACATGAAACAGTTGAAAGTTGCCAAGGCGACAAGCCTTGGGGGCAAATACTTCTACGTGCTGCCCAACGAGACGATGTACAAACGGGTGTCAAGTCCGAAGAGCGCAGCAGAAATGCTGCTGACATCAGGCTTCCTTTCAATACAGTTCTCGGGCAACATGGGCGTCATAAAGACGCGCCCGGGCTATGCCAGCAGCCTGGCCTACAACATCGACAACAGCGGAATACCGTCAATAATCGGCACGATAGCCGGCGACGATACAATATTCATAGTCATCAAGGACGGCGACACATACAAGAACGTCGTTGACGAACTGCGCAACGTAATACCGGACATTAAATAAACAAGAAAAGTGAAATAAGGCGGGAACGGCAAAGGGCGCGACCGCTTTAATTGCTAAAGCGAACATGGAAGAGATAAAAGTATTGGTGGCCGACGCATCACACGAGAAATACGTCGACACCATTCTTGAGACAATGGCCGCCGCCGCGAAGGTGCGCGGCACGGGAATAGCCAAACGATCACACGAATACCTGGCCACCAAGATGCGCGAGACAAAGGCAGTAATAGCCCTCGCAGGCGACCGCTTTGCCGGCTTCAGCTACATCGAGACGTGGGGCAACAAGCACTACGTGACGACGTCGGGACTCATCGTCCACCCCGACTTCCGCAACCTCGGAGTGTCAAAACGGATTAAGGACATGACCTTCACGCTGGCACGCACGCGCTGGCCTGAAGCCAAGATATTCAGCCTGACGAGCGGTTCGGCTGTAATGAAGATGAACACCCAGCTGGGCTATGTGCCCGTAACCTTTGCCGACCTTACCGACGACGAGGCTTTCTGGCGCGGATGCAACGGCTGCATCAACGTGGACGTGCTGCAACGCACAGGCCGCAAATACTGCATATGCACAGGCATGCTGTACGACCCGGCCGTACACGAGGGCGAACCTACGCCGATAGAATTGCCCGCGAACGTACTGGAGAGAATAAGGAAAAAAGAAAAATAAGAACAGATATAGTCGGGACGGTCAAGGACGCATGCCTTTGCCGCCATCAACTATCACACAAAATCAACAATCATGGCAGACAAGAAGAAAGTAGTAGTGGCCTTCTCAGGAGGCCTTGACACGTCTTACACGGTAATGAAACTGTCGCACGACATGGGCTATGAGGTCTATGCGGCCTGCGCCAACACGGGCGGATTCAGCGACGAGCAACTAAAACAGAACGAAGAAAACGCCTACAAGCTGGGCGCAAAGGAATATGTAACACTCGACGTAACACAAGAGTATTACGAGAAAAGCCTGAAATACATGATTTTCGGCAACGTTCTCCGCAACAACTGTTACCCCATATCGGTATCGTCGGAACGCATCTTCCAGGCCATCGCCATTGCGCGTTATGCCAAGCAGATTGGCGCCGACGCAATAGCACACGGCTCGACAGGCGCCGGCAACGACCAGATACGTTTCGACATGACGTTCCTCGTAATGGCTCCGGGCGTAGAAATCATTACGCTGACACGCGACAAGGCACTCTCACGCAAGGAGGAGGTAGACTATCTTAACGAACACGGATTCACGGCCGACTTCACCAAGCTGAAATACTCTTACAACGTTGGCATCTGGGGCACGAGCATCTGCGGCGGCGAGATTCTCGACTCGGCACAGGGTCTGCCCGAGGAGGCTTACCTCAAGCACGTCACCAGCCAGGAGGAGAGCGAGCTGCGCATAGAATTCAAGAAGGGTGAGATTGTTGCCGTGAACGGCGAGAAATACGACGACAAGGTTAAGGCGATACAGAAGATAGAGGAACTCGGCGCTGCCTACGGCATAGGCCGAGACTGCAACGTAGGCGACACGATAATAGGCATCAAGGGTCGTGTAGGCTTTGAGGCTGCCGCCCCGAAACTGATAATCGAGGCTCACCGCATGCTCGAAAAGTACACGTTGAGCAAGTGGCAGCAGTACTGGAAAGACCAGGTTGCCAACTGGTACGGCATGTTCTTGCATGAGAGCCAGTATCTTGAGCCCGTAATGCCCGACATCGAGGCCATGCTTACCAGCAGCCAGCGCAACGTAAACGGTACGGCCATACTGAAGCTCCGTCCATTGGGATTCGAGTGCGTAGGCGTTGATTCGCCCGACGATCTGCTCAAGTCGAAGTTAGGCGAGTACGGCGAGATGCAGCACGGCTGGACAGCTGAAGAGGCCAAGGGCTTCATCAAAGTGCTGAGCACGCCGCTGAGAGTTTATTACGGAATACACGAGGACGAGGAAAGATAGTTTTTTAAGTGAAGAGTGAAGAACGAAGAGTGAAGAACGAAGAGTGAAGAGTGAAGAGTGAAGAACGAAGAGTGAAGAACGAAAAACGAAAAGTGAAAAATCCAAATGCCGAGTTGTTTTATGGCAGCGAGGCATTTGGCTTTAACTCTCATAACTCTCATAGTTCTCATAACTCCCATAGCTCCCATAGCTCCCAAATAAAACAATAATGAAAATCGGAATACTTGGTGCCGCCGGATACACCGGCGGCGA
>OGLM01001678.1_pt1 | contig 22262 bp, 20 predicted proteins | sample 1572531 | NCBI WGS metagenome assembly OGLM01 (sample SAMEA2581909, study PRJEB24529) | metagenome | biome: Human gut stool | place: China | collected 2011 | reverse complement strand
TGAAAATTTGGAAGACGCCATTTATGTGTATTTCTATGTATCCACTTTTTGGATGGGGACCACAGACATATAAAAAGTTTTATCCTTTGGTGCATGGTCATAAGGCGCCGCACGCACATAATATTTATATAGATTCCATTTTATCGTATGGTGTTGTTGGTACAATTCTTGTACTAGCTTATACTTTTGTGTTAAATAAAGAAATCTTTACTTCAAATACAAGGAAAGAAAATCCAGCTTTATTTGGCATGATGATGTGTTTTATCGCAATCGTATTGATTTATGGATTGTTAGATTGCACGCTCAATATTGTTGCGACAGGAACTTTATGTTTTATTATTTTAAATAGTGCTTGCATGTACAAAGAAAAATAAATACAATAAATTTAGAAGACAGACAGTAGAAGGAGTTTTATGAAATATATATCTCTTTTTGTCTGTTTTTTTATTGGTCTTCAAACATTGAATGTGCTAGATTATGAAAGGTTAATTTCAAATATAGAATCAAAAGTAGAAATAGTTGACGAAAGTAAGGCCAGCTTTTTATCTTTGAAATGTAGAGATGTAACAAATGCGATTCAAATTGAAAAGGCGAATCTAATTTGTAGAATAGAGATTCAAAGTCAAAAAAAGGATAAACTTGAATCAAAATATATACAGAAAAAGAACTATTATGAACTTAAAAAGCTAGAGTATGGTTTAGACTTAAATGCGATTCAAAAACAAGATTGTATGATTCAATCGTATTGGATAGATAAGGACTTAACGAAATGTTTCAATGAATATAAGTGTAGTCAAAATCAATATTTGAAAAGTAGAAAACAATGGAAAAAGAATAAGCATAAGCTTGATTTATATGAATCGTATTTAACTCGTTTAAATCATTGTCAAAAACGTTTATTTGAGCGTTTTTCAAGCTTGAGTCATTTTGATGATTCGTCTTCGTTTGACCAAGATTCTATGATTGCCGGAAATGAGGCATTACCTGGATATGGTGGCTATGAAATTTTAGAAAACAATGGTATGACTTGTTTGGTTGATGGTAATTATGCGATTGATACATTTAGTTCTTTTTGGCAAAATCCGGTTGAAAATGGTACAATCAGTGCTAGATGCTGGTCATATCCAGATGGAAGTCTTCATTTGGGCTTGGATATTGCAAGTGCAATGTATAGTGATGTGTATGCCCTAGCCAATGGCATAGTATTGTATGCGCATGCACCTGTAGAATCTAATAATGGATATCTTGGAAATATGTGTGGATGGCCAAGTGGAGCCGGCAATTCGATTTGTATGGTGGTAGCTGTTCATGATAAGTTATATGCGGTTAGTTATGCGCACTTGTCTAATGAAATCTATGTAACAAGTGGCCAGCAAGTCAGTCAAAAAACAGTTATAGCGAAAAGTGGAAATAGTGGAAATTCAACAGGTCCTCACACTCATATAGAGGTGTTTGAGTTAAAACAGGATTTGAATTCGACTGTAGAATATTTTAGAAACAGTGGTGCTGATTTTTCTTTTGGATGTGGCTTTAATGCAGCTGCAACATGCTCAGACTATGCGTGTCGTATAGATCCTGAGATAGTTTTGGAGGGTTTATGAGTCAAGAAATGTATTTTTCACGAATGAAGGAATTATTAAAAGATGAATATGATGCGTATATCAAATCTTTATCAAAACCTTTATATCGTGGTATGCGTATCAATTTAAAAAAGGCAGAAATCAATGAATTTGATCATTTAGAAAGTCCAAGTCAATTTTGTAAGGAAAGCTATTATGTAGATAAACCCTTGGGAAATCATCCTTACCATATTTGTGGATGCTTCTATCTACAAGAACCAAGTGCATCGAGTGCCGTTGAAATCTTGGATGTACAAGAAGATGATTATGTATTGGATTTATGTGCAGCTCCTGGTGGAAAGAGTACGCAGATTGCTTCTCATTTAAAAAGTGGCTATTTAGTATCGAATGAAATTGATGCGAAAAGAGCACAGATTCTTTTATCCAATATAGAGCGTATGGGTGTTAAAAATGTAGCTGTAACCAATTCGAGTGTAGATAAGCTTGCGAAAGTATTTGATTGTTGTTTCGATAAGATATTAGTAGATGCTCCTTGTAGTGGTGAGGGTATGATTAAAAAGCATGATATTGCCTTGAATCATTGGAGTATTGAAAATATTGAGCTTTGTGCAACTCGCCAAAAAGAAATCTTAGAATATGCGTATTCGATGTTGAAACCGGGTGGTACTTTGGTATATTCAACTTGTACATATGCTTTGGAAGAAGATGAAGATGTCGTTTTATCTTTCTTAGAAAAACATGAAAATATTCAACTTGTAGATCCTGAAGTTTTGTGGGGAAGAAAAGGATTTAAAGATTTAAATGTGCGTCGTATCTTTCCAATGGATGGTGGTGAAGGCCATTTCATTGCGAAATTCAAGAAACAATCCGGTGTTGCAGGTAAATTTCCAGTTTTAAAATCTAAAAAAATAGATAAGATTACTGAGAAATTTTTGAAGGAACAATTGAATACATTACCAAACTATTACTATATAGACAATGATCGAGTCTATGGTATGGATGTTTGTTTTGTGGATTTTAAAAAAGTAAAAGTATTACGTCAAGGCGTATATTTAGGAGATGTTATTAAGAATCGTTTTGAGCCAAGTCATTCTTTTTATATGGTTGCAGATTTTGACTATAAAAGAAAAGTAGAAGTAACGCTAGAAGAGATGGATCTTTTTATGCATGGTGAGGTTTTACAAAAGGAATGTGATAAAGGTTACGTTGCCGTATGTTACAAAGGACATCCGTTTGGCTTTGGCAAGAGTGATGGAAGGCAAATCAAAAACAAGATTCCTAAAGGACTTCGTTTATTGCCAAATTCACATGTGAATATAAACTAAAAATGCCAGGAAAATTTATTCCTGGCATTTTTTTACGATTTCTTTTGCGATATTATAATAGTTTTCTAATTGATCATCACTTGGTGTGTAACATTGATTGATGACATCGTGACAAGATTCAATTCCAGATTGTTGCATCCTTGTATCGATTTCTTTTGCGACTTGGTTAAACCATCCGTATGCGGCAAAGGCCAATCCTTTTTTGTTTTTCAATTTACATGGACGAATGTGTTCAAGGAAAGCTGCAACACTTGGTGCCATGACATTGTTGTAGGTTCCAGATCCAATACATACGACTTTGGCATCCATGATTTCGCGCATGACAATGCTTGATTTTGTATCCGATAATTTATAGACTTTTACATCCATACCAGCATCACTAAATCCTTCAGCTAAGCTTTCAGCAATCTGTTGTGTATGTTTCCATACAGATTCATATACAATAACGGCTTTGTTTTCTGTTTTTTGAGCTGCGATACCTTTATAAGTTTCAATGATATCACCAATATAGTCTTTCCAGATAATACCATGGGCAGGCATAATATATTCAATGTCTAAATTCATGCCTAGAATAAGGTTTAATTTAGCTTGTACCGGTGTTGTATATGGTAGAACAATATTCGCAAAGTATTCTTTGGCTTGTTTTAAACAATAAGCTTTATCTAATCCTTCATCTGTTAAGTTAAAGTTTACAATGTGTTGTCCAAAGGCATCGTTTGAGAATACAGTTTTTAATTGTGGACAATATGTCAACATGTTATCTGGCCAATGGATCATTTGCATTTCAACAAAGACAAAATCATATTTTCCTGTGTTGATTGTATCGTTTGTTTTAACGACTTGATAAGGTACTTGATCAAAGTATTGTTCAATCATGTTTTTCTTTCCGGAAATAGATGCATAAACTTTCGCATTTGGATATTTGGCATATACTTTTTTAAATCCACCAGAATGATCCGGTTCTGTATGTTGAACAACGATATTGTCAATTTCTCTTCCTTGTAGTACGGATTCCACTCTTTCTAACAGTTCTTCTGTAAATTCTTCTTCTACTGTATCGAATAATGTAACTTCATCATCTACCACTAAATAGGCATTGTATGTACATCCTTCATCAATTGGATATAAATCACCATGGAAGTGGCGGTTGTTTAAGTCTCTTACTCCGACCCAGTATACGTTATCTATAATTTTTTTAGCTCTTTTCATTTTAATTCACCTCTTTCTTTATTTTAAAATTTTTTATGAGTTATGTCTATTCATTTGCACACTTTTACATTTTTTAAATAAAAAATATAAAAAGTCAACTAAAAAGTGTAAGTGTTTTCTTTTTCTTGAGAGTATAATAAAAGCTAGGAGGAATTGTCGATATGATTATTCAAAGTAAAAGAGTTTGGGTGGTAAATACTTGGTTGGCAGCCCAAATTGAAGTAGAAGAAGGAAAGATTGTAAATATCTATCCATATGGCCAAAAAGATGTGGATGAAGATTATGGAGATAAGAGAATTATTCCTGGATTTATTGATGTGCACACACATGGTGCTTATGGATTTGATACAAATGATGCGAATGAAGAAGGTCTTCGTAACTGGATGAAAAACATCGTTAAAGAAGGTGTTACAGGTATTCTTCCAACAACAATTACACAATCCGAAGAAGTTTTGACAAATGCGGTTAAAAATGTTGCGAAAGTGGTTGAAGAAGGGTATGAAGGTGCAGAAATTTTAGGTATTCACTTTGAAGGACCTTATTTGGACCAAGTATACAAGGGAGCTCAACCAGAGCAATATTGTGTAAAACCAGATGTAGAACAATTTAAACGTTATTTAGCTGCTTCTAATAATTTAATTAAAATTGTGACTATGGCTTGTGAACACGATGATAATTTTGAATTAACTAAATTCTTGCGTGCAAATGGAATTGTATGTAGTCAAGGTCACTCAGGAGCTACTTTTGAACAGGCTCGTTTAGCTATTGCGAATGGAGCAAACTCAATGACTCACGTATTCAATGGTATGACTAAATTCCATCACCGTGAACCAGGACTTGTTGGTGCAGCTATGCGTTATAGAGATGTATATGGTGAAATTATTTGTGATGGTAACCATTCAACTTATGAAGCATTAAATGATTACTTTACAGCTAAAGGGCCAGATCACTGCATTATGATTACAGATTCATTAATGGTTAAGGGATTGCCTGTTGGTACAAAAGTATTATTTGGTGGAAACGAAATCGAATTATATCCAGATGGAAGTGCACACTTAACAGATACTAAGGGGCTTGCAGGAAGCACATTACATGTCAATGATGGACTTCGCATTTTAGTAGAAAAGGCATTGGTTCCTTGGCAAACAGCTATCAATGCATGTACATTAAACCCTGCTCGTATGTTAAATGTTGATGATCGTAAGGGATCTATTCAAACTGGAAAAGATGCAGACTTCGTTGTATTGAATGATGACTATTCTGTTGAAATGACTTACGTAAAAGGTCAAAAAGCATTTTAATAAACAAAAAGCACATTCACGAATGTGCTTTTATAATGTTTTCATGTTTTATAGTATCATCTAGTTTATTATCGGTTATGATCATGTCAAAATCGTCAATATTGGCAATTTTTGACATATATTTTTTATTAAATTTTGTATGGTCTGCCATACAAATTTTTTTGTTTGAAGAAGCAAGAATGGCTTTTTTGACAAGTGCATCACTCATGCTAGGGATAGATACACCATAGTCTAAATCGATTCCTAAAACAGAGATAAAAGCTTTATCAATATAATAATTTTGAAAGAATTGAATTGTACTTTCAGATAATGCTGCTTGTGTAATAGGATTATAGGTTCCTGGAGCCATAATGATTTTAGCTTTTGTATTACGATCAACGTATTGAAGAATCTTCCAAAAGTTAGTGAATATTGTGATCTTTTTATGATGGATTCTTTTAAAGAGTTCAAGGCAGGTTGTACCACAATCTAAATAGATGGAGTCTTTATCATGAATGAGTGTACTTGCGAATATCGCAATTTCTTTTTTATCGGATTGAGAAATGCCTTCTTTGATTTCAAAAGCCGGTTCTGTAGATATAGACTCGTTTAATGTAGCTCCTCCATAGCTTTTTGTGGCAAGGCCTTGATTTTCAAGCATATCTAAATCTCTTCGAATCGTCATTAAGGAAACTGCGTATACTTTAGCTAATTCATTAACTTGTACTGTTTTATCTTTTTTTAATTTTTCATAGATTTCATATCTTCTTTGTGTTGTGTTCATAATTCTATTAAAGCACAAAAAAGAACATAAAGAAACATGTTTTATTGTGTTTATTTAAGATAATTTGTTTGATGTGAAATGGATGTTGAAACGGATTTTATCTAGTGTTAGGATACATATGAACTTAAGGAGGATCTATCATGGAATTGATTATTGATTCATCAAATATTGAACAAATTAAAGAATTAAACGATTTACTAACAATTACTGGGGTTACGACAAATCCTACAATTCTTACAAAATCAGGTAGAGAAGCAATGGATGTTGTAAAAGATTTATGCGAAGTGTTGAGCGAAGATCAATTGTTGTTTATTCAAACTGTACAAACTTCTTTCGAGGGAATCATGGAAGAGGCTAAAATGATTTCTTCCATTCGTAATAAAAATATGTATGTGAAGATTCCTGTTACACATGAAGGATTAAGAGCTATCAAGGAATGTAAAAAATTAGGCATTCACACATTGGCTACAGCCATCTATACTGCAGATCAAGCATTTTTGGCAGCTATGAATGGAGCTGAATATTTAGCACCTTATACAAATCGTATGTGTAATTATGGGGATGGTGTACAAGATGTTAAAGATTTGATTGAAATGTTAAGAGTGAATCATATGCCGGCTAAAGTGATTGCGGCAAGCTTTAAAAATACATATCAAGTACATGAATTGATCAAGGCAGGTATTCAAGCTGTGACTGTTCCTTGTGATGTTTTATATCAAATGATTGATCATCCAGGGACAAAGATTGCGGTTGGTGAATTTAGTGTGAATTGGCAAAGAGCTTATAATCGTAACACATTCGAAAAGTAGAGAAAATCTACTTTTTTCTTTTTCAAAAAATATTAGCACTTAAGTGTTGACAGTGCCAAAAAGAGTGTTATACTATCATTAGCAATCATAAAGAGTGAGTGCTAAGTACAAGGAGGTGCTTATTTATGAATATCGAACAAATGTCAGAGCGTTTACAGAAAATTTTAATGGATGCGATCAATTTAGCGAAATCTAACCAACATCCTAGTGTGGATACAGTGGATATGTTGGAGACGATTTTTAAGGATGATGTATTGGATGGTTTATTTGAGCGTATTGGTTTAGATAAAGCGCGTGCTTTACAGATGGTTCAACAAGAATCAAATCGTGTCGCAAAGAGCTCGACAAGTAATATAAATTTATCAAATGAAGTCCAAAAATCGTTTGAAGATGCACAAAACTGGGCAAGTCAACATGATGAGACGTATTTATCAGTGGCTAGTGTATTCTTAGCTTTATTATTCAATCGTTCTTATATTTCTAAAGAATTGGTTAGAACTTTTAATTTGAATAAGGATGCTTGTTTTAAAGCTGAATTAGAGCGTCGTAATGGAAAGAAATTTGATACGCCAAATTCGGAAGAAAATGTAGAAGCTTTAAAGAAATATGGTCGTGATCTAGTCCAGGATGTGCGTGATGGTAAGATTGATCCAATTATTGGTCGTGATGATGAGATTCGTCGTGTTATGCAGATTTTATCGCGTAAGACAAAGAATAATCCCGTTTTAATTGGTGAGCCAGGTGTTGGTAAAACAGCCGTTGTTGAAGGTATTGCTTGGCGTATTATGAAGGGGGATGTACCTGAGTCATTAAAAGAAAAGAGATTAATTGAATTAGACATGGGATCTTTGATTGCGGGTGCTAAGTATCGTGGTGAATTTGAGGAGCGCTTAAAATCCATTTTGGATGAAGTGAAAAAATCGGATGGACAAATCATCTTATTTATTGATGAAATTCATAACTTAGTTGGTGCTGGTAAAACAGAAGGTAGCATGGATGCGGCTAACTTATTAAAGCCAATGTTAGCTCGTGGTGAACTTCATTGTATTGGTGCAACAACATTTAATGAATACCGTAAGTATATCGAAAAGGATGCAGCTTTAGAGCGTCGTTTCCAAAAAGTGCAAGTTGCACAACCTAGTGTTGAAGATACAATTAGTATTTTGCGTGGATTGAAAGATCGTTTTGAAAGCTATCATGGTGTGCGTATTTTGGATGAAGCCTTAATTGCGGCTGCCACAATGTCGGATCGTTATATTACAGATCGTTTCTTGCCAGATAAAGCGATTGATTTGGTAGATGAGGCTTGTGCTACATTAAAAGTTGAAATGGAAAGTATGCCTCAAGAATTGGATGAATTACAGCGTAAGATCTTGCAGCTTCAAATTGAAAAGACTTCACTTCAAAAAGAAGAAGATAAAAGAGCGGTTGAGCGTCGAGAAGAAATTGAAGGTGAATTGGCTTCTTTACAATCAAAACGTGATGAGATGCATTCTAAGTGGGAAGATGAAAAGCGTGGTTTGGCCAATGAAAAAGAAGATAAACAACGTTTGGAGAAGGCTCGTTTAGATTTGGAACAAGCTCGTAATGAAGCTCGTTATGAAGATGCAGCTAAACTTCAATATGGAATGATTCCAGAATTAGAGGCTCGTATTCAAAAAGAACAGGCAAGTCAAAAAGAGGATGCTCTAATTCAAGAAACGGTAAATGAGGAATTGATTGCGAAAATCGTTTCTAGATGGACAGGCGTTGAAGTTACGCGTTTGGTTGCGAGTGAAAGAGAAAAATTGTTGAATTTGAAAGCAGAACTTGAAAAACGTGTAGTTGGTCAAGATGAAGCTCTCGAACTTGTAACGGATGCAATCTTGCGTTCAAAAGCACAGATTCAAGATGAAAATCGTCCAATTGGATCTTTCATGTTCTTAGGCCCTACAGGTGTTGGTAAAACAGAAGTTGCCAAAGCTTTGGCAGAACAGTTATTTGATGATGAAAGACACATTGTGCGTATTGATATGAGTGAGTATATGGAAAAGCACAGTGTGGCACGATTAATTGGTGCACCTCCAGGATATGTAGGTTATGATGAAGGTGGTCAATTGACCGAGGCAGTTCGTCGTAATCCATATAGTATTGTCTTATTTGATGAAATTGAAAAGGCACATCCAGATGTATTTAATGTGCTACTTCAAATCTTGGATGATGGTCGTATTACAGATTCGAAGGGTGTTACTGTTGATTTTAAGAATACAATTATTATCTTAACGTCAAATTTAGGTAGTCAATATGCCTTTGAATCTGGCAATATTCATGAAAAATATATGGAAGAAGTAAAACGTCACTTTAAACCAGAATTCATTAATCGTATCGATGAAATTATTGTGTTTAATGCATTAAATGATTCAGCCTTTATTAAGATTGCCCATAAATTTGTTGGTTTACTACAAAAACGTTTGGCAGATCGTGACATTACATTGAATGTAAGTGATGCCGTATATAATCAAATTGCCAAGATGGGTGTAGATCCTGTATATGGTGCTCGTCCTATGAAGCGTTATATTCAAAGAAATCTTGAAACACAGATTGCCAAGGAAATGATTAAGACTGGCGCTATGCAAGGAGATGTAATCCATGTAGATTGTCAAGATGGCGAGTATACATTTGATATTCAAGGAAGATAGTGAATTATCTTCCTTTCTTTTTGGATTTCGAGGTATAATAAAGTCAGGAAGTGATTTTATGTCTTTAAAAGAATGGATTCAAGAAAGTAATAATATAGTATTTTTTGGTGGAGCTGGCGTGTCTACAGAAAGTAACATTCCAGATTTTCGTAGTGATAATGGATTGTATAAAAAGAAATATCCTTATCCTGCTGAAATTATGTTGTCACATAGTTTTTATTTAAGTCATCCAAAAGAGTTTTTTGATTTTTATTTTAATCAGATGATTTATTCAGACGCAAAGCCGAATAAGGCGCATCTTGCTCTTTCAAAACTAGAGCAGACGGGTAAATTAAAAGCTATTGTTACACAGAATATTGATGGTTTACATCAGATGGCGGGTTCTAAACATGTATATGAGCTTCATGGAAGTGTACTAAGAAATACGTGCACACATTGTCAAGCTAAGTATTCTTTAGAGGATATGATGAAGTATAGGGATAGTGATGGTATTCCTAGATGTCCCAAGTGTGGTGCCATTATTAAGCCAGATGTAGTCTTATATGAAGAAGGCTTAGATGAATATACTTTGTATTCAGCCGTTCATGCGATTGAACAGGCAGATCTTTTAATTGTAGGTGGAACAAGCTTGGTTGTATATCCTGCAGCAGGCTTGATTAATTATTTCCATGGTAAACATTTGGTATTAATAAATAGAGACAGTACGAACATGGATTCAAAAGCAGATTTAGTTATTCATGATTCAATTGGAAAAGTTTTAGATGATTCACTATGTGAAGTTTATGTGAAATAAACACTAAACTTGAAATTTGAACACAAATCAACTAAAATTTTGTCATGTCAGAAAAAAGCAAGAGATCTTTTATCCGTGATGGATTATATAACATAAATCGAACAATGCAGCTTGATCCTGCAGCCCATTCTAAATGGGAAGTGTTTTGGCTATATCCGCACATCAAAGCGATTGGCCTGCATCGAATGGCCCATTGGTTTTGGGTGCACAATCATACATTTATTGCCCGCTGGGTAAGTAATCGAGCAAGACATTGGACGGGTATTGAAATTCATCCTGGTGCTGTGATTGGTCGAGGATTGATGATTGATCATGGTATGGGTGTTGTGATTGGTGAAACGGCAATTATTGGTGATGATTGTCAGCTTTATCATGGTGTTACACTGGGTGGAACAGGTAAGCAACATGTAAAAAGACATCCTACTTTAGAGGATGGTGTATATATTGGTTGTGGGGCCAAATGTTTAGGAAATATCACTTTAAAAAAGGGTTGTCGTATAGGAGCCAATGCGGTACTTTTAAAAGATGTACCTGAAGGTGCTACAGCCGTGGGTATTCCTGCAAGAATTATAGAGAAGAAATAGGTGGTTATATGTGGAAATATCGTTGTAAATCCCATTTAATAGCGATGAGTGTCGCTTTTGTGGTTGGCTTAGCCTTGAGTGCAGTTGTATTTTCAAGTGGAGTGGATTTAAATTCAGATATGTTTTCAAGTGCTTTAAGTCAAGCTCCAGGTGTAAATACAGAAGCATTGAATCAAGTTTTGACCTATCTACAAAATAATATGTGGATTTTATATCTTGGGGATGCCCTATTGATTTCGGGGATTATAAATATTATTTATATTGGTCAATATGTAACGGCTCGTTTCAATATAAGTCCATGGATCATAATGTTTTTAATATTTTTCTTACCAGAATATATGATTTATATTGGAACTCTACTTGTGATTCCTGCCTTTATTGTTTGTATTTATGGAATGTTGAGTTTGCGCTCTAGTATTTCTAAAGAGCGTAGAGAATTTAATTTTTCAAATGATGATGAATTGGTTCGTATGTATAAGATCCATCATAATTTAGATGAGTCTTATAAAGAACTCGCAAAGACATGTCGTAAAAATGTTCGTAAATTAAATGGAATCTATGCCTTAGGTATCGTTGCCTTATTGGTGATTTTAATTTTGATCAATAATATGTTGCTTCTAGCTGTATTGTTGATGTTCTATTTATTTGCGTTTAATCTTGTTTTAAGATATCGTGCAGTATCTCTTCTTCCAATCACAAGGTTATTATATGAAGATTGTGATCCAGAAGCGTGTGCGAGTGCTATTATTTACTATTGTACAAATTCAAAAGGACATACGCGTTTAAAACAACATACATTACTTGCGCAATGCTTGATTTATTTAAATGATCCAGAATTAGCTCAAGATGTATTGATTTCATATCCTAGAAAGGATGCTGCAAGTTCTTTACAGTATTGGTCATTGATGTCTTATATTGATTATATGTTAAAAGATGAAGATGGATTATCTCGTTGTAAAGAAGAAGCACAAAGTATTCGTCTACATTATGGACGTGCTGGTATCATGATTCAAAGTGAAGAAATGGCAGCTATTGAAAATAAGATTCATTTAATGGATGGAGATTTTAACACATGTAAGAAATATTATTTACAAGGGCTTCAAAGGGCAAATTTTCCATTTCAACAAGTGGATTCATGTTACTATATCGCTTTAATTTCCTTTGTGGAAGAAGATTATAAATTGGCTCGTATGTATTTTGAAAAGGTTCTTGAGATTGGTAATCGTATGTATTTTGTTGAGAAAGCTAAAAACTATTTAGCTAAAATTGATAAGATTTATCCTGAACCAACCAATGATGTAGTAGAATAGTTGTAGTAAAAGAAAAATAAATCTCACAAAAGCCTGTGATATGGCCAAACATAAATGTGAACACAAAACTCAATCCGGTATTGACGAAAAACAGGATTGAGTTTTTATTTAGATTTACAGGAATATAGAAAAACCATTCCATAATGAATGAAGCGACAAATAGGATGGATAGCCATACGTGTAGATCTTTTAAAATTGTAATATTGTTATATGGAATTGAAGATGAAAGAATCATGCCAAGACAAATTAGGGCATGATTTTTTTTATTGTATTTCACATTCTGTTTTTCCCAGATTTTCTTTGAATAATAATAAAAGCCAAAAGCTGAACTAAGTGCCCATAAAAATAAATAGATGGGGTGATTTAACTGATTTCCAATATAGGTTTGATTGTCGTAAAATACATCGATCCAGAAAAAAGGAAGAATATTGAGTATAGTTTGGATTAAATAAACGTGAATATAAGTTAAAGATTTCATCATTGTTTCATTTTAGACAAAAAAGTGCGAAAAATCAAAAAAATAATGAAAGTTTTCTCGAAAAACCTCTTTTAAAAACGTTTAAGAATATGGAGGTGATGAAATGACCGAATGGATTGAACAAGATAAAAAGGATGAAAATCACTTGTATGTACATTTAAAAGATCCAAGTTTATTAGATCTATCCATCTTTGATCGAATGTCAAATGATGATTTTTGTCTTCCTTGTATGCTGACAAATGAAAAAAGTGCATCCATTGTTTATGCGACTGAAGGCTATATTCCTTTACATGATTTTTTGAGTCAATATGTGTTTGAAAATGAGGAAGGATATATTTTCTTGCATCAGCTTTTTGAACAGGCTATCGCATCCAATCGAAATAAACCCGTTTTATTTGATCCGGATTATGTATTTGTGTCTGGATTTGGCGATCGTTTTGCGTTTGTGGTTGTTCCCATACAAATATCGAATTGGATGTTTCAAAAAGATATGTCTGAAAAATGGGTCGAGTATATCGCAAAGACGATGCAGACGACAACCGCATTTGAAATTCCTGGTTTTTTGTTGAAGTTTTTAAAAAGTGCAGAGTTTAGTTTGCCAAATCTTGTCTTAGGACTTGATAATATTCGAACATTGTACTACCCAAAGAAATTCTCTTTTTTCAAACATAAGCGTATGCAGACATTTAAAGTCAAAGAACCCATACAAGCTTTTCATAGAAATCATGCTGTTGAATCTAGTTCGGAAGATAAAACACAGCTCTTACAAGTTCAAGTTAACTTTTCTGCTTATTTAGTGATTGAACAAGATACATACGCTTTATCAAATGAAATTAATTTAGTGGGAAGAGCTATGATTTGTGATGTCAGACTTCAAGATATAAGTGTCTCTTTAAAACATGCCAAGATTGTTTGTGAAAATGACAGGTATTATATTCAAGATTTAAAGAGCACGAATAAAACATATTTAAATGGAAAAGAAGTCAAGCGAAAGATGCGTTTAAAAAATGGAATGAAAGTACGATTTGGTGATGTTGAATGTGAATTTAAAGAAAGATAGATATCAGATCCTAGAGTCTTACAATTCAAATGTATATCGTGTTCAAGATGAGTTGAGTACTTGTATTTATATATTAAAAGTATGTCAAAACTATGAAACAAAGCGATATAAACATCAATTTAAAACAGAAATCGATGTGCTTTCAAAGTTGAATTCGTTTCTTGCGCCTAGTTTAGTCACGTGTTTTGAAGATGAGATGGCTCAATATTTTGTTGAAACATATATTCCAGGAATGAATGCCAAACAATTTATGAAACGATATAAAGGCTTTATTAAAAGGTATCGCTTGTTGTTGGATATTTTGATTGTTTTACATGCTTTGCATGAAATTGGATATCTCTATATTGATTTGAAATTAGAAAATATTATTTATTATCAGAATCGTTTTTATTTAATTGATTTTAATGCATGTATTGAGAATCATTCGCGTGTTGCGATTATGGCATCTAAATCCAATTGTGCCCCTGAATTAATGAATCTTCATGAAAAGGATGTTCGCTGTGATATCTATGCACTTGGCTCTTTAGTACATGAGCTATTTGGATTTTGGATGATGCCCATTGTGTTTTTGTGCCATCAAAAACAAGAAAGAAGAATTTCTCATTTATCTACTTTTAAGACAATGATTGTTTTACATATGTTCATTCACATCTTGGTTGTACTTTCTTTATGTATTCTGTCTGTCTTCTTAATTTTAAAAAGTACAAGTCCAAAAAATGTGTTTGGTGCCTACTATTATCATCATAATATTGCCTTGTTTGAAAAGGCATATCATGAATCTGATCAAAAGGATCGTTTATATACATGGGTTTTAAATGGCTGGATCTTAGATGATGTATACCAAAATGAACAAGCATCTATATTTTTGATGAAGGAGGCGATTTCTACGAGTGATGCGACATTGATTCAATATGTATATGATCGTGTGTCTTTAAAAAAGGGGTCAAAACTGGAAACTTTCGTTATGATGTATTTAAAACCCAACGCAAATCGTGTGAATCGATGTATGACTTTGGCAAATGATGGCAACATGTTATTAAAAGATAAGCTTGATATATATAATCAGTGTCTACAAATCGCAATTCATGAAGAGTTTAAGATTTCATTAACGCCTGTGCGTACTTGGTTAGAGAGTGTGGATGAATCACAGCTATTGAAGTATGCAAAAGAATTTGAAGATTTAGGATGTAATTACTTAGAATATTTACTTTTATTACGAAATAAGGAGGGTGAGATCATGGAAGTACCTGTGGTGTTTGTTGATCATTTAAAAAGTAATCGATGGAATGATATATACGCGTTTTGGAGGAGTTTATGATCTGGATGCAGGATGTAGCTTATACTGACTATATTTATTGGCAGGAAACAAATTCGTTTATCAATGGTGTAGCTTCATCGAGTCAAAATATAGAATTGTTTTTTGACAAGAAAGTAGACCGGGATTCTAGTTTAGTTATTTATGATGGAAAACAAGTGGATCTAAGTCACGACCATATTTATATTGATGTTCAAAAAGAAGGTGTTACACAACTTGTTTATATATTAAAAGATGTGGATGGTTATGCCTTAGAACAAGGTGAAAAATCTATTCTTTTAGATACAACGATTCCAGATGTTGTAGTTAAGGTAAAAGATCATAATGTTATGGATGTTTTGCCTTTAGAAAATAAAGAAACAATTCATGTTGAGATTCTAGAAGAAAACTTAAAAAGTGTAGAAGTGTATTTAGATGATGAAAAAATGGATTGTGAAGGCAAAGAATTTGATATAGATGTGACAAATCAAAATCATACATTAAGCATTCTTTGTAGAGATGTTGCGGGCAATGAAGTAGAACGAAAGATTGATATATTACCAATCGTATTTCCTGAATGCGAGCTAAAGGACACGTTATATACAAAAGAGAACAAGATGGATCTCAAATTTGATGGAATTTGTGAAATGCCATTTTATTTGAAGGTATATTGTGGACAAGATTTATGTTATTCTCTGGATTTAGAAAATCGAGATGCAATAACAGTTGATTTTACTTCAAATGGAACGTATACATTTGTTCTAGAACATAAGGAATATCCTCAAATTAAAAAAGCATTAGAAGGATCGATAGTATATTCAAACATAACTCCCATCATCACTTTACAGCCATCTAGCAAAGTTTCAAATGAAGATGTATTTGTTGGTTTAAATTGGTATGTTCCATATATAAAGAAAGCTTATGTAGATGTAGAACTTGATGGAATCAAAGATCGTCATCCGTTTAATGAAGAAATTTGTTTAAAGGCTGTAGAAAATAAAGATTTATTCTATAAAGTTTTTGCGTATGCCATGGATGCCTTTGGAAATGAAGTTTCGGATATGGTTATTGTACGTATTGATAAGAGGGCTCCATCAACAAGTTTATATCTAAATAATGAACAGGTATTGGATAAAAAAATAATTAAGAAATTACCTGAATTTGAATTTTTGATTGATGACAATCGTGCAAATATGCGTATTGAATATTACATAAATGGTGTATTGATGGATATGGATATCGAAAAAGTATTCAATCGTATGATTAAAGATGATGTGTTAAAGGTTAAAACGTACACTTATGATGCATTATCAAATTTTGAAATAAAAGAATATGAATTTATGTTTAGTCCAGATAAGAAAATAGAAATGGTTTCCAAAAGTGAACAGATTCTACGTAGTGATGAAGTGGCAACATTTGAACGAATATGGAGTGTAAATGAAAAGAATGAATTGGTCTTAGAAAAAAATACAAAAGTACTTACTTCAAAATCGAAGCCGAAGATTCATTATGTGCGAAAAAAGAATAAAGTACAAATTTTTTCCAAAGATCAGATTGAATCTTGTTTTGTGAATGGAAAGAAGATTGCGATTCAAAAAGATGTGTTGGGACATGATTTTGTGGAAATATCGTTAAAAAAATCAAAAACGACCATTGAAGTCAAAGCTAAAAATGATTCGGGTGTTACTACGATAAAGAAATCAGAAATTAAAAAACCAATCTTTAAAAAATCATTTCTACAACAATTTTGGATTTGGATTCAGCGTGTCTTTAAATTATGATCAAGCTTTGGATATATACAAAGGATCATTGTGCGTGGTTTGATGTAGATTCCATTCATGAATATGACGGGTTTCAATTTGAGAGAAGAAATCAAGGCGTTTGTATCTTTTACAAACAAAATAAAAGAGTATTAAAATGCAATGAATCTTGTATCTTGGATCATACAACTTTCTTTCTTGATGAAAAACAAAGTACACAATGTCATTTTCCAATAGAGACTTCTATTCAGGTGGGAAGAAGTAGCTTGTGTAATATACAGTTGTTTAAAAGTGGAGTATCCAGGTTTCATTTTAAAATTGAAAAGGATGTATTGCAAGACTTAGATAGCTTAAATGGTACATATGTGAACACTAAGCGTGTACATTCATATAAGTTAAACATTCAGGATGAAATTGTGATTGCGAATGTTCGTATGATTTATTTTAAAAAGTATCTGCTTGTAGATATGGTGGATAATCCTTTTGAAAATAAGGATTTAAAACGAGAAGAACCCATGTTCTATCCATCCAATTTAAATGTTCAATTACCAACAATACAAAAGTGGGACATACAGATGCCACAAATTCATCGTGTAGTTTGTAAACAGAGTCTTTTTAGTGCCATTGGGCCATCGTGTATGATCGCAAGTTCTGGTTTTATTTCTTCGATTCTGATTGGGTATCTTCAAAAACAAAGCGTGGAAACACTATTCATGAGTATGATCAGCTCTTTAACAATGGCTGTAACATTTATGATTTATGGTTTATATAATCGAAACTATCAATATAAATTGAGCGTAAAAGAAAATCAGAAAAGTCTAGATATGTATGATGGATATTTAAAACGAATGTATGAAAAAGAGGGCTTGTTGAAGAATGATTTTGAAAAGAAGGTAAATCTATATATCAAAAAGTACGTGGATACTTTTAAACATGAAACGAAGGATATTGTTTATGTGGGGTGCACAAAATTAAAGTGGTGTGCTATTTCATATCGTGAAGTGTCTTATGAATATGCATTAAATGATTTAATTCAAAAAAGAGAGCGATTGATAGAATCTTTAAATTCCAAAATACTACAACCTGTCTTCTTAAAAAAAGGGGAAGTATGTTGGATCAAAGGGAATATAGAAGAGAGCTTGATTTTGTTTGAGAACTATTTGTGGTATTCAAATTCGATGCGTAAGTGGTTGTGGCTGCAAGATTTTGATGAAATAAAAGATGTTTTATTGAATCCATTTTGTATTGTGAATGAAAAGTCGAATTCAGAATTCATAGTGGTTACTATGGATTTAAAATGTCAGCCGAAAGAGTATTATTGTTTGATCTATATAGGAAAGAAAGAACCATCCTTCCATTATGACTATTGTATTCAAAATATATGTATTTCCAATATAAATAATGATCAAAAAAGATATCTTTTAAAATCACAGAATATGGACTTTTATCAAGAGTTGATTGCGAATGGACCTATTCGAAAAGAGCGCTATGTGATGAGGGTTCCTGTTGGAATGCGTGAATCCAATCAAATTGTGTATATGGATTTTCGTAAATATGGATCTCACGGATTGGTTGCGGGTATGACCGGATTTGGAAAAAGTGAATTTATAAGTTTTTTGTTGATGATGATGATTTGGCATAATGCTCCAAGTCAATTTCAATATATATTAATCGATTTTAAAGGAGGTGCTTTTGGACAGCCATTTTATGAATTTGCGCATTGTGCAGGAATTGTTACAAATCTGGATGCACAATCCATGGAACGCTTTTTTATGAGTATGAATTATGAACTGGAAAAAAGGCAACGCTTATTTTTAGCGGCAAAAGTAGCCGATATCAATGCCTATAATGAAACACACACTCTCTCGCATTTATGGATATTTGTGGATGAGTTTGCACAATTAAAGACTCGTTTTCCGCAATTTATGTCACAGCTTCAAGAAATTGCACGTATTGGAAGATCTTTAGGGATACATTTAGTACTAAGTACACAAAAACCTTTGGGAATCATTGATGATCAAGTTATGTCAAATACAAGTTGGAAGGCGTGCTTTCATGTGAATAATGTACAGGATAGTCGGGAGATTTTACAAAACGAAAAGGCTTATACTTTAAAGAATCCAGGGGATATGGTTCTACAAACAAAAAATGAGAGTTTGGAATGTAAAAGTTTTTATCTACAAAAATATGTGGATGAAAAGTCTTGGCGTGAAATCAATGAGCGAAAAGAAGTTATCCAATCTAAGCAACATTTAAGTAAGCGTGTAATAGATGCATTAAAAGAAAAAATTAATGTGTTGAATGAAGAAAAATCATGGGTATTGTTGCCAAAGAAAGTTTCAAAAGAGGACTTTGTAATTTTGGATTTACCATTTAAACAAAAGCAGTGTGAGCTTGTTTTTGATCGTTTACAGCTTATATATACAAAGAGTATGGATATTGTATATAGCTTAATAAATTACTTTAAGGATGAAACCATTTATGTATATGGAACTCATGTATTAAATGATTATGTGGATTTTAACTTTTTTAAATCTAGGTGTTTTCATCAGATTCAAAGTGGAGTTTGTATTGTTTTTGAAGATGAAAATCTTGATTTATCTTTATTGAATGAGAATGTGCGTACATTTATTATTACGGAAAATGAGAACACTCGATTGAAATGGATACAAAGTAAGTATGTATTTGATGTGGATAGTTTGGATGATAAAAGAATATATTTTGACACCTACCAATTGCCTTCTTATCTAAACATGACATGTTATGAAAATACATATGTAGAGTGTATTTATAATCGAGTAAGTGAATCCAATTTAAAAAGAAGAGCGTGTAAGCCATTTTCTTATCGAAAAGAACGAAATTGTATTGGCTTTGAAAGTCAGAGTGATCGCCCTGTGTTTATTGATGAGAAAAGAAAACTTTATATTTTATATATGCATGAAGAATATAGGTGTAAAGCTTATAAGCTATGTGAGAATCTTTCACATCTTAAAATTTGTTCAGACTTAAGTTTAAATAGTGATATTTATGTATTTTGTGTAGATTTTAAACAATTGACAAATGAAGTGTTTCAAAAAGCTTTATATCAGGCGCAAGTATTGTGGGTTGGCTATGGATTGAAGGAGTATGGATATACATTGAGGCGTAAACTTCCTTATGAAAGCTTTGATTGTGTATTTTTTAAAGATCAAAATGAAGGAATTGGAGTTTATGAATGAGATCGGCATATATCTTTCTTTTGATCGAAAGATGATTTTTGTTTCTGAGTCGTATCGAGTACAAGATTTTTTTGATGAGTTTTTAGAGTATGAAGTACGATATGTGTTTAATGTTACGGTAATGTGTTTTTTGGATTTGAATAAAACATTTAAAGAAAATCATATTGCGCATTGCGATATGTTGATTTATGGGAGGTAAATTTATTTATGAAAATTTCAGTGGATTATTCAGAAGTATATCAAGCAAGTGTCTATGTGAAAAACAAAGCGGATAGCTATAATGATCTAATTCAAAATTTATATAAAAGAGTGGAGCAGATGCAAAGCATTTGGCAGGGTGTAGATCATTTGGCGTTTCAAAATCAGTTAGAAGAATTTAGACCAAGCCTAAATGAAATGTATCAAGTGATTTTAGAATATAGTAATGTTCTAAAACAAACGGCTTCGGTATATGAAAAACTTCAACAAGATCGTGTTCAACAAGCTAAATTATTATTGTAGGAGGAATGGTTATGACACAAATTCAAATATCAAGTGAAGATGTAATGGCGTATTCAAAACAAGTCGATGCGTATGCCAATGAGATTCGTACTGTATTTAATGAAATTGAATCTAAGATGTATTATGTGGAATCGATTTGGCAGTCTCCTGCATCTAAATATTTTATGGAACAGTTTCAAACATTAAATCCTGCTATGATGTCGTATTTGGAAACATTAACGCGTTTTTCTACATATTTACATCAAACCGCAAATCTATATCAGGAAAACGAACAAAATTTGATGCATCATGGATGAGATACAATTTTATAAAGTATTATCAAGTGATTTAAACTCTCTTTTGAATCAAACAAAAAATGCAGTATCGAGTGAAGAGTTTGTCTATGTAAATCAAAAGGTATCGCGAATTCAATATTTGATTCAGATACAAATACAGGAAATTTTAAATCATGAAAGCCGATAGTCTTTCTTGTAAGAATTTAAGTGCACAATATAATTTACTGGCATCAAGAAATATTGCGTTAAAGAATCCTGCATTAAAGGAAAGACAAAATCGTATCGCAAAAGAAATTATGGATATTTCGAATTATTTATCGAAAAGTGCTAATTTAATCGAGAATACCGAAAACAAACAATTGTTGTTTCAGCCTGGTAAACATAATTTCACTAAGTATGTAAACTTGAATTTAGTTTCGCAGCTGACTAAACAAAGTCGATATTCTTATGGCTCAATCGGATATACAGCTTCATTAAAGGAATGGAATAAAAACTATACGAGGGATTATTTTCATGTGGGGGCCAATGCGGCTATATTAGATGGAGAAATTAAATCGAGTATAAGTGCTCGGTTATGGAAAAATAAAAAATTTGATCCTCGTGTTGTATTACAAGGTGAGGCTAGTGTTGCCTTATTATCATCAACGGTGAATGCACGTATTGGTAATTCAAAAGTGTATGCGAGTGCTCGTGCAACAGGACAAGTCGGTGTGGCGTATGCGAATTGTAAGGCCGTATTTTCTAAAAAGGTTCAGTCGTTTGAGGCTGGTGTTGGTGTTGCAGCCTTAAGAGGAGAAACGCGTTGTGTTTTAAATATTCTTGGTGCAAAAGTAACTTTAACTGCACAAGGGAGTGTTGGAAGTGCTGAGGCAAACTTTTCATATCATTTTTCAAATAGAGAGTGGGAAATTGGATCTAAGCTTGGTTTTATTGCGGGGCTGGGCTTTAAAATCAATGTGAGCTATTAAAAGGAGGTTAAATGAAAGATTTATTACCAATTGGAAGTGTAGTGACTTTAAAAGAGGGAACTAAAAGATTAATGATTATTGGGCGTCTTCAACAAAATGTAAGGACAAAGAAAGTGTATGATTATGCAGGATGTTTATGGCCAGAAGGCTATATGGATAAGGATTCTTGTTACGTATTTAATCATGAAGATATTGATTGTCTTTACTATATTGGATTGCAGGATATAGAAGAGTTCAATTTTCGGTTTGAACTCGATGAAATGAGAAAAAAAACAAGCCAATAGACATTTGTCTATTGGCGCAGACTGTTGACAAAGTGACTGTCGACAGTCTTTTTAAAATCTGATAGAATATCT
>OGLM01001656.1_pt1 | contig 22427 bp, 9 predicted proteins | sample 1572531 | NCBI WGS metagenome assembly OGLM01 (sample SAMEA2581909, study PRJEB24529) | metagenome | biome: Human gut stool | place: China | collected 2011 | reverse complement strand
TGCCAGTGGCACATGTTTAGCACGGACCGAAGCGGAGCGTAGACGTGGGAGTGCGTAGCACGGAACAATCCGTAGGTATCATAGGTGGGGGCTTTTGACCCCAACATCTAAGATAATATAAAATCAAAAATATAAAGAAAAGAATAAAGAGAAGGAAAACAAGTGGCTGATACAGATGTAAGTGTAATAATTCCAGCATACAATGCTTCCAGATATATAGGCAGGGCTGTGGAAAGTGTAAAAAAACAGACTGGATTATCATGGGAAATTATAATTGTTGAGAATGGTTCTACAGATGATACATATGATAAATGTCTGGAATATGCCAATGCAGATGACAGAATTAAAGTTATGCGGAGTAATAAAGGTGTGTCCAATGCACGTAATAAGGGGCTTGATAATGCATCAGGGAAATGGATATGTTTTCTTGATGCAGATGATTACCTTTATGATGGAGCGTTTCAGTATATATCTGGCATAAGTCAGGCATATAAAACAAAATGTGTATTTTTCGGACATAACAGTGGTGAGGGTAAAGTTGACAGGGAAACTCTTACATATAAAGATGAGGATAAGTATCTGGATTTCCGATGCAGTATGTTGAAAAATCCTACCCAGTATATGACTGTATGGGGAAAACTTTTAGACAGGGAAGTTATTAATAACAATAATATAAGATTTGATGCTAATCTTGTACTTGCAGAGGACAGTGATTTTCTGTTCAGATATATGCAGTGTGTAGATAGTGCTGTAGAGATAAGAACAGAATTATATCACTATTCCAGGGATAATGAGTCAACAGTAAGAAGTTATAATGCTGATACGACTAAGAATTATGTAAACTCTATCAATAACACATTAAAGTATGTGAAAAATGATGGAGAAGAGATAAGAAAGGCATATAATCAGTATATATTAATTCACCTCATTCTTATTCTTGTACATGATACTTATAATGTTAATAATCCTGCTACGGGAAAGCAGAAAAAACATAATATGAAAAAGCTTTTAAAAACAGATTGCTTCAGGCAGGCTATTGCAGAAACAAAGTTATCTGAATGTCGAGGCTTTCGTATGCTTCCAGTAATCTGTTTTAAGCTTCATATGGACTGGGCAGCGGTACTAATGGTTAAAGTGCGTATATATCAGAATTCAAAACACTGATAAGTTACCACGTATAAAATATCAGTTATATAAATGGAGTTATTGATGGCAGGCAGTAAAAGAATTATCCGACTTGACATTGCAAGAACATTTGCAATATTATGTGTTGTTTTATGTCACTGTTGTGATATGACATATTATTATAATGATACAATTAAGCTTAGTGAGCTTGGAATGGCATCACAAATCTTTATGATTGGTACCCAGACGATAGGAAGACTTGGCGTTCCGATATTTCTTATGATTTCAGGTGCGCTGCTTTTTAAGAAGATAATAAATAATGAAGGCGATATATTAAGATTTTATAAGAATAATCTGTTACCTTTATTTATTGTCAATGAAGTGTGGGTTATATTATATGAGCTGTTTAATGTGTTCGTGCTAAAGCAGACATTTGTTATAGATGATTTTATTAAGGAGCTGTTATTACTTAAGAATTCAATTATGTCCAATATGTGGTATATGCCTATGATATTAGGTGTATATATAGGAGTGCCTTTTGTGGCTGTAATAGTTAAGAAGTTTTCATTCAGGGCAGTTGCACCGGTTATGGGCGCAATATTTATATTTTCATATATTGTGCCTATGCTTAATGTAATATCCAAGATATATAATCTTAATCAGACATTTGGCTCAGATACATATATACCATATATGGGAGCAACATATGGATTGTATATGTTAATAGGATATTATATATATAATAACAGACATGTACGATTGAAAAATGGAGTGTTGGTCTTGATTTCTTTATGTAGTTATGCTATCACTTTATATGTTCAATTATATTCTTTGGGAAGCAGTTCTTATTATTTTTATAAGGTGTGGTACGATTTTCCATTTTTATTAATATGCTCATCCTGCATATTTGCATTATTTTGCAGGATTGATGATAATCGTATATGTGTAAAGCTGTCCAATGTATTTACATATATCAGCAGGATAAGTATGGGAATATTTTTTGTCCATGTCTTAATAATATCAATTAAAGTAAATTATATGGGACAGTTTAATGGAAGTCTGTCACTCGAAACAGTTATTATGACGGTAGTAACTACTATATTATCAATAATGATTATATGGTTGTTTGGCAGAAGCAGATTGCTTGCGAGGTATATGTTCCTTATAAAGTGAAAATATATATAATTGATGCCAGGATTATCGTTCAGGGGTGTGTAAAATCTTATGGATAGTCTTTGAATGATAATATTATATGATGAAATTGTCAAAATGTCAGAAAGATATTATGATATAAGACATTGACATCATTATGGATTACAAAAGATGAATTGCATATTGAAAGAATATATATTACACAGGGTAAATGCATATTATATGTATTGCAGGAGTTAATTGTGTATATTACAACAGATAATAAAATAAAAAATTGGGATAATAAAGGAGAATAAAGTGTTTAAGAAAAAAATGTTTTCGGCTGCACTTGCATGTGGCTTATGTGTGGCTTTAAGTATGCCGGCATATGGTGCAGAAGTAAGAGGCGATATAACCTCTGACATAGTCTATGATGGCCAGGACTGGGTATATGTTGAAAATGGTCAGGTTAATAATAGTTATACTGGTGTCAGACAGAATGATAATGGCTGGTGGAGAGTAGAAGCTGGAAAGGTTAACTTTGGTTACAATGGACTTGCTGAGAATGAGTATGGCTGGTGGGTAATCAAAGATGGCAATGTCGATTTCGATTGTAATGGCCTTATAGAAGATGAAAAAGGCTGGTTTTACATAAAAGATGGAATGGTTGACTGGAGTTATACAGGACTTGCCAGTAATGAAGCGGGCTGGTTCTATGTAAAGAATGGAACAATCGACTGGAATTATACAGGGCTTGCTGAAAATGAAGCGGGTTGGTTTTATGTAAAAGATGGTGTAATCGATTGGGATTATACAGGACTTGCTGAGAATGGAGCAGGCTGGTTTTATGTAAATGATGGCATAATCGACTGGAATTATACAGGACTTTATGAGAGTGAGTCAGTCTGGTTTTATATTAATTCAGGAATAATCGATTGGGGCTATTCAGGCGTAGCAGAAAATGAAAGCGGCTGGTGGAAATGTTCGGGTGGAACAATAGATTATAACTATACAGGACTTGTCGATAATGGTGATGAAGTGTGGATGATAAGTTCTGGTAAAGCAGACTTTGACTACAACGGCTATGTAAGCAATGCTAATGGCACATTTTATGTAGAAGCCGGTAAGGTTAATACTAACGCTAATGGTGTTATGTCAAAGGATGATGCACTTGTATATGTTAAAAACGGACAGGTAAGATATGATTATACTGGCATGGCAGAGTACAACGGACAGCGTGTATACATTAATAATGGTGTTGTCGACTATACATATACAGGACTTGCATCTGATGAAGCTGGAACATGGAAGATGAAGGACGGTATTGCGGATACTGAGTATAGTGGATATTATGATGTTAATGGACAGCGTGTATGTATACAGGATGGAAAGGTTGCATCAGATTATACAGATGTAACATATGATGGTGAAGCATGGGTATACGTTGAAAATGGTGTTGTAAGATATGACTATACAGGCATTAAGCCAAACAGCATAGGCTGGTGGAGAATAGAAGACGGAAAAGTTAACCTTGATTATAACGGCTTCGCTTCTAATGAAAATGGCAGATTTTATCTTCAGGATGGAAAAGTTAATTTTGATTATACAGATATCATACCTGATGGAGAAGACTGGGTATATGTTGAAAATGGACAGATAAGATATGATTACACTGGTATCAGACAGAATAGTAATGGCTGGTGGAAAATAGAGTCAGGTATCGTCAACTTTAAGTTTACAGGTATCGCTGCTAATGAAAGCGGAGAGTTCTTCATACGTGATGGACAGATAGACTGGAGTTATGCAGGCACAGTTAATCAGGATGATTATATGTATAGTGTAAAAGATGGTATAGTCGTATCTAAAGATAATATATCTGAGAAGATTATGGGGGTAGATATATCACACCATAATAACGATAATGGACAAGGCGAACTTGACTGGGCACAGGTTGCAGATGCAGGATATAAGTTTGCAATAATCAAAGTAGCAGGAAGGTCTATAGACGATGATGGAAACTTATATGAAGACCCTTGTTATGATGAAAATATAAGAGGCGCTCTTTCTAATGGCCTTCAGGTTGGCGTATATTTCTTTTCACAGTCTATGTCAGTAAGTGAGGCTGTTGAAGAGGCTAATTATATCTGTGATTTAATAGCTGGATATAATATCACTTATCCGGTTGTATATGACTGGGAAACAACTTCTGGATATAGAACAGAAGATATGAGAAAAGATAGCAAGCTTCGTACAGCTATGGCTATAGCATTCTGTGAAACTGTTAAGAACAGAGGATATGACCCTATGATATATATTAACAAGTATGATTATCTTAATTATGTAGATACAGATGAATTATCATCAAGATATGATATCTGGCTTGCGTGGTACTGGAATGCTTATTATGAAACAGGTGTTTTATGGGAAGATGGCGATGATGTTCCAGATATAGGATACAAGTACAGAATATGGCAGTATACAAGTACAGCCAGTGTTCCAGGTATAGCAGGCGGATGTGATGTTAATATTGCTTATGGAACGAGATAAAATATAAGAATTAACATTAATGAATGAGTCAGTACATAATATGTGTGCTGGCTCATTTGTTGTTTATATGAAATTAAAAAAATTCAAAATAAAGTATTGAAAATATTAATTTGATATGATATTCTATCACTATAGTATACTAATAAAAATAATATATAGATATTTATAGAAGTGTGCAGTGATTGAAATATATTTTTTATAAGAAATATATATTAATTAGGTGTTTAGCATATTTTATTAATTATACTATAAATAAGCAAATACAGAAAAATGCACAAAAATACTTTGCTTTTGTTTGTACCTCAGATATATTTTAATAGATTATGAAAATCTGTTTTTCTGACACGAACATAATTGTGCAATATTTTAAATTTGCTCATTTATAGAATTATATTTAATTATCTATAATCTCAACTGAATTCAGTTTCAAAAAAGATTTCCCAAGACAAAAAGTAATTCAATATGTGGTTTGTTTACAAAAGCATATTTGCAGAAAGGCGTTATATGAGTTATAGTACAAGAAAAAGGACTTCTGATGATATTATCGTCAAAGAATTCTGGAGAAATAATGAAAGATTTGCTGACCTTTTTAATGCGGTATTATTCAAGGGTAAATGTGTGATTAAGGCAGAAAATCTGCAGGAGATAGATACAGATGTATCGGGAACAATCAGAGTTCAGGAATATAAGGAAACATTAAAGAGAGCCAGAGATGTTGTCAAGAAATACTATAATGGTGTAGAATTTAATATATTAGGATTAGAGATGCAGGAAAAAGTTCATCTGGCTATGCCCTTAAGAACAATGGTATATGATGCGCTTGGATATATCAAGGAATATAATGAATTCAAGAGCAATAACACTAAGAATAGTATTAAGAAAAAGCGTAAAGCTTACACTGATGATAAAGATAAGGCGGATAATAAAACTAATACTGAATATAAGAGTGATAATAAAGCAGCAAGTTATAGAACTAGTGAGGAGTTTTTATCAGGATTAAATTATTCTGATAGGTTTCACACGATAATAACAATAGTGTTTTATTATGGAGAACATAGGTGGAACGGTCCGATATCTTTAAGTGATATGATGGTAGATATGCCGGATGAAGTAAAGGAGATGTTTAACGATTACCGCATTAATCTTGTACAGATAGGCGATACAGCGGATTATGACTTTAATAATGACGAAGTGAAAGCGTTGTTTGATATTACGAATAGTATATACAACAAAGATTTTAACGCTATCTCAAGAAATTATTCAGAAAAGTCATTATCCGTAGAGCTTATCGACATGATAAGTGAGATGACAGGAACCAAAGAACTGGCAAAGATGGTGAATAAAGAAAAGGAAGACAGGGAGGATGATGTGCATATGTGGAGTGCAATGAAAGAATTCAGAGATAGTGGCGTACAGGAAGGAAGACTTGAAGGCAGACGCGAGGGCAGACTTGAAGGAAAGCGCGAAGGCATAATTGAGGGACAGCTCAAAGGTCAGGAAGAGGCGCGATTAGACAGCATAAAAACTATTATGAGAAAGCTGAACCAGACTGTTGATGAAGCTATGGATACACTTGACATAGAAGAAAAAGACAGGGCAAGGTATCGTGAGTTAATTAATTCTTAATTGATGGCAACATATTTACTAAAAAATATATAGTAACGGAGTACGAAAGGCCAGAAGTATACAGCTAATGAAGAACTTAAGATCTGTAGAATATCAAACGAAGAAAAAATATAGTATAATAAATACTTAGGCATATGTATGTGATTGCAATACACATACATATGCCTTTTTTGTTATAAAAAACTAGATATTGAGGTGCCAGGAACAACTCAAGTACAGAAGTATAAGGAAATATTAAAAAATTCAATTAAATTTTATAAATAGATTGACAATTTTATAAATAAAGAATAAACTTATATATGTATAATATATATAAATATATATAGGTATATAAAGAGTATATCATATAATATTATAGTTTATGGAGAAATGCGTATGAAGAAGAAATTTATTATTCCACTGTCGGTTGCTGCTATGACATTGGCATCAGTAACAGCAGTATCGGCAGCACAGGAACCAGCAGTTCAGCCACAGTATGGGGTTGTGTCAGACTATGAGATGGTTGGGGCATCAAATTATGCTACATATGGTCAGTTTAAGTATTCTGTTAATTCTAATAATGAAGCAGTAATAAATGGACTTACTGATGAAGCAGCATCTGATACTGATATTCATCTTATTATTCCAGCTAAGATTAATGGGTATAATGTAACAAGAATAGAAAATTCAGCATTCCAAAATAATGTTAATATTAAGAGTGTTGTATTCAGTGAAGGGCTTAAAACTATAGGGTATAATGCTTTTAATGGCTGTGTTAATCTTACAGGTACAATAACTATTCCGTCAACTGTAATAAGAGTTGGTGATACATATAAATCAGGTGCTTTTAACAATACATCAATATCAAAGGTTGTGTTTAAAGAAGGAACAAGTAAAATTATAATTGGTAACTATGCATTTTCTGATTGTAAATCCTTAACAGAAGTTAACTTATCATCAAATGTTTCTGATATTTGTGATGGCGCTTTTAAAAATGATAGCAGTCTTGAAAATATAACGTTAAAAGCTGGTGCGTATATTCTTAAAATATATGATAAAGCATTTATGAACACATCGATAAAAAATGTTGTATTTCCTGAAAATACATTAACTATTGGTGCTGATGCGTTCAATGGAGATGTGGAATTAACAAGTATAACACTTAATGAAAGATTAAGAACTATAGGTGAAGGTGCATTTAATGGATGTAATAATCTTAGTGGTAAGCTTGTTATTCCATCGACTGTAACTAAAATAGGGTATGATATGTATAGTTCAGGAGCATTTGCTGATACATCTATAACTTCTGTTGAGATTAAGGATGGAAGTGAAGGTCTTACTATTAATGGTAGCACATTTAAAAATTGTAAGATGCTTGAGAGTGTATCATTATCTGACAGAATTGTAAGTATAGGTTATTATGCATTTGAGAATGACTCTAATTTATCAAGTGTTGAATTCAAAGAGGTACAGAGCAACTTAACTATAGGTAACTCTGCATTCCATAATACAGCTATTAAAGAAGTAAAGTTACCATCAAAAACAATAGGTAGATATGCTTTTAAAGATTGTGCGAAACTTGAAAAGATAGAATTTAATGAAGGTCTTACCAGCATAGGTGAGTCAGCTTTTACTAATTGTACTTCTTTAGGTGGTGTAATTAATATTCCATCAACAGTTACTTTAATTGAAACGTCATATGGAGATGGAGCATTTTATAACACAGATATATTTGGAGTTGTTATAGCAGATGGTAATTCGGGAATAAATATTGGAGTTAATGCATTTAATGGTTGTAAGAAGCTCGTATATGCAGACCTTTCAAACAGGGTAACTAATATAGGATATGGGGCCTTTAAGGATGATACATCATTACAGTGGGTTAAGATTAAGAAAGATAATTATGATTTATCTATAGACACATATGCGTTCCAAAATGCAAAATCATTAGAAAAGATATCTATTCCAAAGAGAACAACAATAAAATCTAGTACGTTTAAAGGCTGTACAGGTTTAAAGAATGTATATTACTCAGGTTCAGAAAAAGATTATAGTAATTATGTTTCTGTGAATGAATATGAAAATTCAGCTTATAAGAAAGCAACTCTTACATACAACTACACAGATTATGACACATGGGAAGTACCAAGCGAAACAGATAGTTCGCTCAATGGTCTTGCCCAGAATGAAAATGGTGTATGGAAGAATTATAAGAATGGCAAGGTTGATACAGAATATACAGGACTTGTAGAATATAATGGAATATGGTTCTATGTTGCGGCAGGTGAAATAGACTGGGGTTATGCAGGACTTGTGGAATATAACGGAATATGGTTCTATGTATCAGGTGGTATGATAGACTGGAATTATACAGGACTTACATATTATGCTGATGTATGGTTCTATGTATCAGGCGGTGTTGTAGACTGGAATTACGTAGGACTTACTTATTACAATGATATATGGTTTTATGTATCAGATGGCATGGTAGACTGGAGCTATTCAGGTCTTGTATACTACAATGGAGCATGGTTTGCTGTATCAGGAGGAACAATCAACTGGTCAACAACACTCGTAGAATATAACGGAATGTGGTTCTACGTATCAGGCGGTATGGTAGACTGGGATTACACAGGAACATATGTGTTCTATGGTAATACATTTAATATCGTTGGCGGTGTTGTAGTGTGGTAGTTGCGAATTAATGTATTCTATAATCGCAGCATTTTAGCTATGATTACCAGAGCGTATTGATATTATGATAATATGATACCGGAGTTAAAAGGTCTAATCCCACATGAGTCTGCTCATAAGTGTCTGAAAGACCTTGGACCCACAGCATCATATATATAATGAAAATATAACTGGCATATGTATGTGATAATTACGCATACATATGTCAGTTTTGTTATAAACAATAACATAGAGTTTGTTTTGCTTTCTTTTCTTGTATGTGCTAATCTATTATTATATGGATTATGCGAAAGGAGTACGTTTCATATGAAAAAATTGTTGAAAAATACGATTGCGGCTGTGGCTGTTATACTTGGTATCGGCTTGGGACTGGGTATAGGACAGAAGAATTATGTGCAGGCAGCGCAGGATACTTATTCATTAAGTATGGCTGAAGATAATAAGTGGTATTATTATAAGAATGGAGTTGTAGATACGGGCTATACAGGACTTGCATACAATGATTATGGCTGGTTCTATGTAAAAGATGGAACAATAGACTGGGGCTATACAGGACTTGCATATAATGAAAACGGCTGGTTTTATGTAAACGGAGGAATATTAGACTGGAGTTATACAGGACTTGCATATAATGAAAATGGCTGGTTTTATGTAAACGGAGGAATATTAGACTGGAGTTATACAGGACTTGCAAGTAATGAAAACGGCTGGTTCTATATAAACGGAGGAATACTTGACTGGAGTTATACAGGACTTGAAAGCAATGATTATGGCTGGTTCTATGTAAGCGGAGGTATGCTTGACTGGGGCTACACAGGAATGGCTTATAATGATTATGGCTGGTGGTATGTGGTTGATGGTACACTTGACTATACATATACAGGCTTTGGAGTTAATGAATATGGTTCATGGCTGTATTGTGATGGACGTATCAGATTTGACTATACTGGTAATGCAAGAAGAGGAACAACTATATATGTAATAGAAGCAGGCCGTGTTACACAGACAATAGAAATGCAATTAAATCTTAGTACTGATAGTGAGTATTATAAGTATGAATATGCATATAAAACAGGTGATACTTCAGTATTGGAAACAGATAGTGAAAAGGCATTTTATGATGGTTTATCATCATATCTGGATGCAGCATATGCATACGCAACACCTTATGAGCAGGAGTTAGCTGTACATAATTATATGGTTCTTAATTCAGAGTATGATTATTATAATTATATAAATGGTACAATCCCATACGTATCACATACGGCAGAAGGAATATTTGTGAACAGGACAGCAGTGTGTGATGGATATTCAAGTGCATTTAAGTTATGTATGGATATATTAGGAATTCCTTGCGAGATTATCACGGGTGAAGGCGATGGCGTAGCACATGCATGGAATGCAGTTATGCTTGATGGAGAATGGTATATGGTTGATGTTACATGGGATGACCCTGTACCAGATAATCCGGGCGTTGTAAATTATGATTACTTTAATATCACTGATGAAAAGATGAGAAGAGACCATTCATATACAAGTGATATAAATGCTAATGGAACAAAGTATAATTATTACGCACAGCAGGAAAATTATTTCACTAATACAACAGATTATTATGAATACCTTAATAAAAAGCTGTCAGAGGCATTAGAGTCAGGCGTGGAAAATGCAACTGTTGTAATATATGTAGAAAGTCTGGATGAACCAATAGATAGGGAATTTATAGATGCTTATACGGATTATAGTAAGATAACAGCTAATTATCATTCAATAGGCTCAAGTAGCAGATATAGTTCTTATGTAATGATGATTGTATGGAGATTAAGCTAAGTGATTTACAGGTTAAAAATGCAGCATTGGAGAAACAACGGATGAGTAACAGATTAGTATTTCTTGATGACTTAAAAGGATTGTGTATATTATTAGTCGTTTTCTGTCATTTTGTTCTGCTGCCGGCAGATTCGGTGGCAGGCAATATAATTATGAGCATATGCTGGGTTGCTGTGCCATGCTTTATTATGACAACAGGATATCTTTTACATAAGAAAGAAACATTTGACTGGAAAAGATATTTCACAAGGCTTGTAACTACATACATAGTGTTCGTAGTATGGAGATTAATATATATGTGTGTTCAAAGTAACATATATGGCGAAACACATACTGTAAGCGAATATATAAGAGCAACATTATTTGCGGCGGATATAAATGGTGTAGACTTCGGGGCGCTGTGGTATATGAAGGCATATATTGTAATCTATCTTATATATCCGGTTACATGGTTTCTGTTCAGACACGATGGCAGGAAGTTTGCACTTGGTATGCTTATAGTAAGCTTCATAGGAGATATAGGCGTTGGTGCAGTTAATATATTGTTATCATATTTTGGCAGCTTTGATATAAGTTCGGTGAGTACACTTGTTCCATATACGAATTGTGCTTTTATGCTTACATATTTTCTTATAGGTGCATTTATGCATGAATACAGGGACGATATTAAAAACAAGATTAACAGATATATTCCGGTTATTTTGTTTGTTGTGGGAGTGCTGCTTATTGTTCTTGAAAAGTATATAGAAACGAAAACAATGAGCTGGAATAACATATATCTTAATAATGGATATAAAAGAATATCGGTTATGCTTGCATCAATAGGGCTGTTTATGTGTTTTAATTATTACAGTTCTAATAAGGAAAATGTGTTTGGAAAATATGTAGGACAGTGTACAATGGGAGTATATTATATACATTATATTCTACTGATATTGTGTGTGAAATATATATATCCATATATCAATATAGAAAATTATTCACTGGCAGCTAATCTTATAAAAACTGTTGTAATGACTGCTGTGTGTATGGTGATAACTTGTATAGTAAGAAGAATTCCATTATTAAAGAAAATGGTTATTTAAATGCAGGTTTGTGTTTTTTGCTTTATTATTAAAAGTACTGGATATATAACATTTAAAGTATTATACTTATAGCGGTATTCTTAGTGGTTAAACACTTTGAAGATAAAGCAGCAAGGCATATTATGATTTAGGAAATTGTAAGAATTGCATAGCAATGTATCAATATGGGTATATCAGTTGGGAATATAATTCCTTTTAACTCTGATATAATTATACGCATTGTGAGAAAAAAAGGAGGAAATATGATAAGGGATAAGTTCTTAAAGAACAAAAGAATTAAGAAATTGCTTGCATCAATGGCTGTATTTGTCAGTGCGGTGTGTGTAAGTACAGCAGTGTCTGGTTTTACCACACAGGTTTATGCAGAGGCAACTATTGGTACTAACATTTCAGTAAAGACATCAGATAATAATTATATAAGATGGGCAACACCTGTTAAGGCATATCTTGTCAATATTGGTGATGGAAATCTTATGAGAGTACAGTCTGATGGTTCTAATGTTTATGTAGAATATTATAATTCAGAATTACAAGTTACGGATTATAAGCAGATTCCTACAGAACTTTCTGAGTTTGGTGGATTTTATGATGGTGCAGATGCTTATTATATAGTAAGCGGACAGAGTAATCCATCAGAGTCAGCAGATGTAGAATGTTTCAGAATAACTAGGTACGATAAGTCATGGAACAGAATTACATCTACTGGTTTATATAATTGCAACACAGTTGGACCATTTCATGCTGGAAGCCTAAGAATGACAGAATCAGATGGATATCTGTTCATAAGAACAAGCCATACTATGTATAAGTCATCAGATGGTTATAATCATCAGGCAAATGTAACGATACAGGTTGATGAGAAGAATATGAATATTACGGATTCATTTACTAAGATTATGAATTCTGCGTATGGTTATGTAAGCCATTCATTTAATCAGTTTATTAAAACAGATGGTAATCATCTTGTTGCTGTAGACCATGGCGATGCTTATCCAAGAAGTATAGCACTTATAGAGTATCCAACAGATTTTACTACTGGTCAGTTTATTTCCAATATGGACTATTGGGGAGATAATTGCAAGTGTACATCTTTACTTAATATAGCTGGTACTACAGGTGATAATACAACTAATGCATCAGTTGGTGGTTTTGAAGTGACAGACAGCGCATATATAGTTGCAGCTTCTTCTATAGACCAGGATAATAATGGTAAACTCAGAAATATATGCATACTTTCAAAGTCTAAAGCCGATGGAAATACTAAGATAAACTGGATTACAGATTATACAGGTGATGATTATTCAGCAACAACACCACATCTTGTTAAGATGGCTGATAACAGATACTTAGTTCTCTGGTGCAAGAGAAGCGATAGAGAGGGTACTGTATATTATACATTTGTAGATAATAATGGTAATCAGACTGATAAGATAAGAACTATGACGGGTAAGCTGTCACAGTGCGAGCCAGTTATGTATGGTGATATGGCTATATGGTATACAAGCGATGAGGATAGTGTAAGTTTTCATGGTATATTCAAGGATGGTTCAGCTTATGGAACAGAAAGAGGTCTGCTGCAGGAAGCTGATGGAACATGGAAGTACTATGTTAATGATGAAGTTGATTATGATTATACAGGACTTGCCAACAATGAATATGGCTGGTTTTACGTTAAAAATGGCGTATTAGACTGGAGCTACACAGGACTTGCCCAGAATGAGTATGGCTGGTTTTATGTTAACAATGGTGTATTAGACTGGAGCTATACAGGACTTGCCCAGAACGAATATGGCTGGTTCTATGTTAACAATGGTGTATTAGATTGGAGTTATACAGGGCTTGCAGAATATGCAGGAAACTGGTTTTATGTTTCAGGTGGCATATTAGACTGGGGTTATACAGGGCTTGCAGAATATGCAGGAAACTGGTTCTATGTTTCAGGTGGCATAGTTAACTGGAACTATACAGGACTTGCAGAGTATGCAGGAAACTGGTTCTATGTTTCAGGTGGTATAGTTGACTGGAGTTATACAGGAACTGCAAGTAATGAATACGGTACATTTTATATAAAGAAAGGTGTACTCGATTGGAGTTATACAGGACTTGTATATAGTAAAGATGGCACAGCTTATATAGTGAATGGCATTCTTGATAAGGACTATACAGGTGTAGTAGAGGATAGTGCAGGTGTTCTCTGGTATGTTGAAAATGGTATGGTTAATAAAGAATATAATGGTTATGTAAAGAGTGATGATGTTACATATAAAGTAATAAATGGTATTGCAGTTAAGCATAATCATTTATATACATCTGAAGTAACTAAAAAGGCAACATGTACTGAGGATGGTGAAAAGACATATACATGCTCAATATGTAATGATACTTACACAGAATCTATAGAAAAGACAGGTCATAAGTATGTAGATACAGTAGTTGAGCCAACAGATACAGAAAAAGGTTATACAGAGCACACATGCTCAGTATGTGGAGATACATACAGGGATAATTACACTGATGTAATAGTTCCGGAATATGAAGACGTAGATATTACAGAGGATAACTGGAAGGATTACTTATATGTATATGAATGTATAGTACCTGAATATGATGCTGATGGTATAGCTAATCTTACATATTACTGCAGATTAGCTGTAAAGCCAGAGATAATGGAAAAACTTAACCCAGGGGAATATACTACAATAACATATGACATTAATTGCTTTGTTAATAGGAATTCAACTATATCATATGATTTTTCATCAGGTGAGGAAGAGTATATTGTAGATGAAGGCTGGACTAAGAAGAGAAATTTATTGGGTTCAATAGAAAATGAAACAGGAAAAATCAATATTGGCGGTTCTAACTCTGATTATAGCTATATATATCATACATACAAGGATGTAGATGATAAGGCTATGTCAGGTGATATTACTATGAACACAGTAAATACCTATATCCTGGAAATGGCTAGTGTAACAGGAAAGTTATCAGTAAGAAGCAACTAATTATATTAAGTGGTTTATTACAATATAAGAAGTTACAGCTCAAGTTAAGAACGTATGATATTCATAATCTGCGTGAAAATATAATATAGTATAAAGATATATAATACAAATATTAAAAATACGTCAGAATGGTATAAAAGCTGATTTCTGGCGTATTTTTTGTTTACTTAATTGTTTATATATAATATACTATATCTAAAATTAGATTTACTTGTAACCGTGAACAGTATATATAATTATATTTGAACAAAATATGATAAAGTAATACACGCAATATTACAATCAGGTAAGATTATGTGTAATATTTGCCGATATAATATATGATAGGGCTTTAAATTTGTGAACCGCATAATATTATGATGTTGGGGTGAAAGCCACAACTATGAGCAGGTGTATGTGGGTGAATGACCTTGTGACCCTGGTATCATATATTGGGATACAAAAAGACAAGTATATATTAATCATAATACGAAAAGGAGGAAGTATATGGAAAGAAACTATTTCAAAAGAATAGCTTCGGCATTTTTAAGTGTAATGCTTGTGCTTACATCAGTAAGTATAGCACCGGCTGCACAGGTGTCTGATACAGTGCAGACACAGAGTGTATCAACCCGCAAATACGCTAACATAGTTGTATTTGTAGATTTTAAGGATACAACACATGAACACGAAAAAACTGAACTAGGGAAGTGTTATAAGGAAGACCCTAAAATCACAGAATATTTCGAGGGGGATGAGGAGCACCCAAGAGCGCTTAAGCAGTATGTTTCTAACATTTCTTATGGGCAGCTTAATGTCCAGAATATTATTCCACAGTATGACAGTGAGAATAATAAGATAGAACCATATGTGTTAAGCAATGACGTATCATATTATGGGGACAGGACTGTTGGAACTTCAGGACCAGCCCTCGGAGATACAAGAATGGTTAAGGAGATTTCTGAATTACTTGCTAAAGACAGCAGATTTCCTAAGGATGCAATAGTAGATTATGATGGTGATGGATGTGTTGATAATCTTATGATTGTAACAGCCTGTGAAAAGGGTAATTCTAATTCACAGATGTATGGACATAAGTCAACATATGCAGGAACAGATGAGATTAATTCCAAGAAAATAGGCAGTTATACGGTTATTCCAGAGGGTTTAGCATACTTCGGATTAAGTGAAACCGGCGTTGTCATACATGAATTTATGCATACGCTTGGATATCCAGACCTTTATGTTAATACTAATGTTTCTGGTGTTGTACCGGTAGGCCAGTGGGATATTATGGCGATGGAATGCAAGTTCATCCAGTATCCTCTGGCATATTTCAGGTCAGCTTATTCAGGCTGGTTTGATATACCGACAGTAACAGAGTCAAAGAAGAATTGTTCAATATATGCAGCTTCTTCTACAACATTTGATACAAGAAATAATCAGGCGGTTATATTAAGAACAGATTATTCATCTAATGAATTCTTTGTTGTTGAATACAGAAAACAGAAGGCTAAATATGATGTTGCTTCTTATGATGATAAGTCATACGAGGGCAAGATATATGGTTCAGGACTTATCATATATAGAATAAACGCCTCTCTTATCGGTGGTAATATGTATGGTCCTCCATATAAGGCATATGTATTCAGGCCAGGTGATTCTATACTTAATGGCTATGAAAAGGCAGATTATACTAACTTAGATAAATCATTCTTATCAGCGGAAAGCGGCCGTACATCTTATGGAACACATGATAAGAATGCAGGTATAGCTGACAATGCTATTACATATTCAGATGGAACTAACAGCGGAATTGTTATAGAAAATGTAGGCAGTGCTTCTGGCGACACAATAACATTTGATATATCATTTGCAGATGACGGACAGGAAGGTCGCTGGATAACAGAAAGTACGGATACACTTGGACTTTCGCTTAGTGATATAGAAACATATACAGATAGTGAACAGAATAAATATTTTATAGCCAATATAGGTGATGGCTATGGTTATGCGACAAATGATACAGTATTATTTAAGTATAGTGATGGAGCATGGAGTAAGATTACAGACGGACCTAAGGCTGTTAATGATGGAAAGTCTATAGTTACTTACAATGGTGACGTGTATATTTCATATCTTGATACTAATTTTTATGCACGTGTAGATAAGTGGAATGGAAGTAGTTGGCAGAATATATATAAAGCCTCAGGTTATTCTGATAATGTATCACTTGTTGCAGGTTCTGAAGGCATATATTTTTCATATACAAGTCAGGATAACAGCAATATTTATGCATATAAGTATGATGGAAATACATTAAAGAATTTATCTGATAATATATTAGCAGGAGCAGTAAGTAGTATGCCGGCTAATGCTGCTATATCTGTAGATGCTGATGAAAATATATTTGTTGAATACAGAGATACAGCTAATAAGAGTAATATATATATTAAAAAATATAATCAAATTGATAACAGTTGGAATGCTGTATTAAATGGTTCAATACAGGCTAATGAGGTTGTATTAAGTAATAATAATGGAAAGCTTTATTTGTTTAAGAAAGGAACTGCTTTCGATACAGTAAAAGACAGTTATCTATACAGCCTTGACTATGCCAACTCTGCTAAAGAGTGGACTCAGGTAGGGACTAATAGTATAACAGACAAGGGTGTTAATAACGCAAGTCTGTGCTTTGATGGTGATAATGTATATGTAGGAACTACTGCAAGTGATAACATTACATTTGTAAGTGGACTTGTCGATGGCGAGTGGCAGCAGCTTGGAACTAATGTATCTATTCAGGATATTAGTGGTCTTAATATAAGCTACGGTAATTCTAAGATATATGCGACATATCTTGACAGTGACACTGGTAAAGCAGTTGTTCGTTCTTATGAAGTAAAATCTGCTGATAAGCCGGAGCAGCCGGTAGAGGTTCCTATAACAGAGGTACAGCTTGGCAGAGAAGCACTTGATATGTATGAAGGAGATACTTTCAAGCTTACAGCAACAGTTCTTCCAGTTAATACAACAGACAGCAAGGACATAAGCTGGAGCAGCAACAATGAAGCAGTTGCAACAGTATCTGAGGATGGAACAGTAACAGCAAAGAGCGTAGGAACAGCTGTAATTACAGCAACAAGCACAAATGGAAAGACAGCAAGCTGTACAGTGACAGTAGAAAAGAAGCTTATACCAATCACAGAGGTAAGTCTTAGTGAGAGCGCAGTAGGAATAATAGAAGGAAATACACATAAGCTTACAGCAACAGTCCTTCCAGAGAATACAACAGATAGTAAGAGCATAAGTTGGAGCAGCAATAATGAAGCTGTAGCAACAGTATCTGAGGATGGAACAATAACAGCTAAGAGTGCCGGAACAGCAGTAATCACAGCAACAAGCTCAAACGGAAAAACAGCAGATTGTACAGTAACAGTAAGCAAGAAGGAAATACCAATCACAGAGGTACATCTTGATAAGAGCAGCGCAACGCTTACAGAGGGTGACTCAACAACTCTTGTAGCAACAGTTCTTCCAGAAAATACAACAGATGGAAAGAGCATCAAGTGGAGTAGCAGCAACGTGGCAGTAGCGACGGTAGACCTTATGGGAAAAGTAACAGCCAAGAGTGCCGGAACAGCCATAATCACAGCAACAAGTGAGAATGGAAAGACAGCAAGCTGTGCGATAACAGTGGAAAAGAAGCTTATACCAATCACAGAAGTAAGTCTTAGTGAGAGCGCAGTAGGAATAATAGAAGGAAACACACATAAGCTTACAGCAACAGTCCTTCCAGAGAACACAACAGACAGTAAGAGTGTAAGCTGGAGCAGTAACAATGAAGCAGTTGCAACAGTATCTGAGGATGGAACAATAACAGCCAAGAGTGCCGGAACAGCCGTAATCACAGCAACAAGCACAAACGGAAAGACCGCAGGCTGTACAGTAACAGTAAGCAAGAAAGAGATACCTATTGTAGATGTTGCACTTAACAGGACAAGCGCGACAATTACAGAAGGAGATATATTAAACTTAACAGCAACAGTACTTCCAGAGAATACAACAGAGTCTAAAAACATAGGCTGGAGTAGCAGCAACAACGATATAGCTACGGTTGACTCAACAGGAAAAGTAACAGCAAAGCAGGCTGGAACAGTTGTAATCACAGCAACAAGTTCAAACGGAAAGACCGCAAGCTGTACAATAACTGTAGAAAAGAAGGAAATACCTATCACAGAAGTTGTTCTTAATAAGACAAGTGCAGCTGTTGATGAGGGTGAAACAATAAAATTAATTGCTACTGTATATCCGGAAAATACAACTAATGGAAAGAGTATTAAATGGAACAGCAATAATAACACTGTAGTCACAGTTGACCTTATGGGAAATGTAACAGCCAAAAAAGCAGGAACAGCCATAATTACAGCAACAAGTGAAAATGGTGTCAGCGCAAGCTGTACAATAACAGTCAACAAGAGAGATACATATACAGGTTTAAGAGATGTTAATGGTGAGTTGACATATTTTAACAACGGCAATGTAGATACAACATACACAGGTCTTGTGGATTATGAAGATAGTACATATTATGTAAGAAATGGTGTTGTAGACATAACATACACAGGTTTTGCAGATTATGAGGATGACAGATATTATATAAGTGAAGGTGTTGTAGATACAGAATATACAGGTCTTGTTCAGGATGGCGATGACTGGTTATATGTTGAAAATGGCAAGGTTAATTCCGATTATACAGGACTTACTTATTACAATGATGTGTGGTTCTATATAACAAATGGAAAGATAAACTGGGGATATACAGGACTTGTATATTACAATGATATATGGTTCTATGTATCAGGCGGAATGATAGACTGGAATTATGCAGGACTTGTATATTACAACGATGTATGGTTTTATGTATCAGGCGGAATGATAGGCTGGGATTACACAGGTCTTGCATATTTTGCTGATACATGGTTCTATATCTCAAACGGAATGTTAGACTGGAATTATCTTGGACTTACATATTACAATGATATGTGGTTTGTTATTTCAGGAGGAACGATTAACTGGAGTTATATGGGACTTGTATATTATAATGATATATGGTTCTATGTATCAGGAGGTACAATTAACTGGGATTATGAAGGTCTTATATACTACAGGGATACATGGTTCTATGTATCTGGTGGCTGTGTCGACTGGACAACAGCAGTTATAGAGTATAAGGGAAATAAATTCTACATACAGGATGGCATGGTAGACTGGAACTTCTCAGGAACAATCGATTATAAAGGTTATACATACCACATTGTTGGCGGAATGGTAGTTTAAAGTATAATCTGTTAAGAAAAGAGGTATGATATGCACAGAAGAAAATTATTAAAAAAAGCATTGGCTGCATTTCTTGCAGTTAATCTTATAGTTACATCTTCATCAATGGCATTTGCCGGAAATAATGATAATAATAGTGCAGATGTGAATTATGAGAATGAAACAACCGATACAGGTTCACGTTATGTTGCAACAGGTTATAGGCAATTAGATGAAGAATATCAGATAATTCCAGATGTTCTCAGTAATGATAATTCTAGTATAGATGGAATGGACATTACAAAGGCAGCTACATATCCGGCTGCCTATAGAACAGAAAATCTTCCTGCTGTAAGAGACCAGGGAATATATGGTGTATGCTGGTCATTTTCAACAATATCATTAATAGAAACTAATCTTATAAAGAAAAATCTTGCTTCTAGTGATATTGATTTATCAGAATTACATCTTGTGAATTACACATATAACTGTGTTAATGACCCTTTGGGCGGACTTGAAGGCGATGTTAACAAGTTTGATACATCATATGGTTCTGTAATGCAGTATGGTGGCAATGTCGAGATGGCAGCTAACTCACTTCTTGACTGGGAAGGTGCTGTTAATGAGGATGTTGTTCCTTATACTATAGATTATATAAGACAGGTTGAAAATGAGCAGTTAAATGATTCACTTGCATATGGAAAAGATGTTGCACATGTACAGAATTTCTACAGAGTGAACATAACCAGCAGGGATGATGTCAAGAAAGCAGTTATGGATTATGGTGCTGTTTCAATATCATACTGGTCTGACCAGAGCAGTGACTGGAGTACAGATAATTACAATAGTTCTACTGCGGCGTACTATTGTCCAAATGCTTACACATCTAATCATGCCGTTACTATTGTAGGCTGGGATGATGATTATTCAGCAGATAATTTTGCAACAACACCAGATGGTAATGGTGCATGGATAGTAAGAAACAGTTGGGGCAGTTATTATGGTAAGGAAGGATATTTCTATCTTTCTTATTATGACAAGTCTATATATACAGTAGGTTATGCGCTTGAAGCAGAGCTTTCAAATAACTATGACAATAATTATCAGTATGATGGTGCAATGCTTTATGGATATATGGGATATGGTGGTTCTAATAAATATGCCAACATATTTGAAGCTAAAGCTAATCAGGATGGAAGTGAGAATATAAAGGCAGTTTCATTTATGACAGGACGTTCTACTAATCTTAATTATACAGTAAGTATATATACTAATCTTACAGATGAAACTAATCCTGAAAGTGGAACATTAGCAGCACAGAAAAGCGGAATAACAACATATGACGGAACATACACGGTTAATCTTGACAGTCCGGTAGAAATTAATGAAGGTAATAAGTTCTCAGTTGTTGTAGAAGTTAGGAATGCTTCAGGTAAAACATCATATTTGGCATATGAACGCAGTATGCAGTCAGGCAAGGTAGGATATTGGTGTACAGCTTCTGCTAAGGAAAATCAGAGTTTTGTAGCTAACCCATATGGATATTGGGAAGACTTTGGTAAGGCACGGTCATGCAATTTTATTATTAAAGCATTTACAGACAATGAAACACAGACACCAGTGGTTGAGGTTGAGAGTGTAAGCCTTAATAAGTCAGAAATGACATTAACAGAGGGCGAAAGTGAAACATTAGCTGCAACTGTTACACCTGAAAATGCAGAAAATAAGAGCATTATATGGAGTAGCAACAATGAAGCAGTAGCAACAGTAGATGCTAATGGAACAGTAATAGCAAAGAGAGCCGGAACAGCAGTAATCACAGCGACAAGCACAAACGGAAAGAGCGCAGGCTGTACAGTAACAGTAGAAAAGAAGCAGATACCAGTCACAGAAGTACGTCTTAGCGAAAGTACAGTTGGAATAGTAGAAGGAAGTACATATAAACTTACAGCGACAGTACTGCCAGAGAACACAACAGATAGTAAAAATGTAAGCTGGAGCAGTAATAATGAAGCAGTAGCAACAGTAGATGCTAATGGAAATGTAACAGCCAAGAGAGCCGGAACAGCAGTAATCACAGCGACAAGCACAAACGGAAAGAGCGCAG
>OGLM01001647.1_pt1 | contig 22539 bp, 16 predicted proteins | sample 1572531 | NCBI WGS metagenome assembly OGLM01 (sample SAMEA2581909, study PRJEB24529) | metagenome | biome: Human gut stool | place: China | collected 2011 | reverse complement strand
GTGGACTGCCATCCACGACCGCGAGAGTTTCCTGTACGAGCACTTCGACGAGATATGCGAAATCCTCAACAAGTATGACGTTGCCATCTCGTTGGGCGACGGTATGCGTCCCGGCTCCATCCACGACGCCAACGACGCCGCGCAGTTCCTGGAACTCGATACCCTTGGCGAGCTCTGCGTCCGCGCCTGGGAGCACGATGTGCAGGTAATAATCGAGGGTCCCGGGCACGTGCCCATGAACAAGATTCGCGAGAACATGGACCGCCAGAAGCGCGCCTGCCACGAGGCACCCTTCTACACGCTCGGCCCGCTCACCACCGACGTAGCCCCCGGATACGACCACATCACCTCGGCTATAGGCGCCGCCAACATCGGCTCCATGGGCACGGCCATGCTCTGCTACGTAACGCCCAAGGAACACTTGGCGCTACCCACACTAACCGATGTCCGCGAGGGCGTCATCGCCTACAAGATAGCCGCTCACGCCGCCGATCTCTGCAAGCAGTATCCCGGCGCACAGACCCGCGACAACGCACTGAGCAAGGCCCGCTACGAGTTCCGCTGGAAGGACCAGTTCAACCTCAGTTTCGACCCTGCCCGCGCCAAGGAGTACTACCTGGCGGGTCGCGTCGGATCCAACGACACCGACGACAAGTTCTGCACCATGTGCGGGCCCAACTTCTGCGCCATGCGCCTGAGCCGTGACATACGCCGCCAGTACGGAAGCGACGATAAGGACGACTCCGCACCCGAGCAGGGAAAATCAGATGCCGCAAAGAAATAACCCCCGACATGCCCTCGCTCAGACATACACTCGCCGCCACCGCCCTGCAACGCACTGCCATCGGGAGCATAGCCATGCAGGCGGAGAATGATCCGGCGCTCTTCGAAGAGCTTGTATCGTTGGTCGGCGATGAAGATGACACCGTAGCGTGGCACGCGGCATGGGCGTTGGAGCAGGTCTCACGGCGCCGTCCCGAGCTGTTAGAACGGTACCGGAAGGAGATCTCACGACGTGCCGTTACCGAACCGAGACACGGTGTGCAACGTCTGCTGCTGAGCATCGTCAACCGTATGCCAATGCCTGCCGATATAGACACCGAACTATTTGATTTCTGTCTCGAGGGCATGCACTCGCCACGGTTGAGCATCGCCGTCAGGGCTCTGTGCATAAAGATTGCATGCCGCATCTGCGTGCTTCACAAGCCGCTGGCCGAGGAGTTGAGGCTCCATCTCGAATACGGCGACGAGGAGTCTCTGCCCACGGGCATAGCTACGGCACGGCGCAATGCATTGCGTGAGTTGGAGCGGCACTCCGCAACAAAGAAAAGGACAAAAAAGGATTGACAAAACAAAAGATATGTTTTCAGACTATTTGAAGGATATATCGTGGGAGCAGACCACCGAGGCGATCTACTCCAAGACCGATGCCGACGTGCGTCGTGCCCTTGCGGCCGAGCACTGCACGGTCGAAGATTTCATGGCGCTCATATCGCCCGCCGCAGCCCCCTATCTGGAGACCATGGCGCGTCTGAGCCGCCGCTACACCGAGGAGCGTTTCGGACGCACCATATCGCTCTTCATACCTCTCTACCTCACCAACTCGTGCACCAATTCGTGCGTCTACTGCGGATTCCACATATCGAACCCCATGAAACGTACGATCCTCACGCCCGAGGAGATCGAGAACGAGTACCGCGCCATCAAACGGCTCGGCCCCTTCGAGAACCTGCTTCTCGTGACAGGCGAGAACCCCGCACTCGCGGGCGTGGACTACATAGCCCGCGCGCTCGACATAGCCAAGCCCTACTTCAGCAACCTCAAGATCGAGGTCATGCCGCTCAAGGCCGAGGAGTACGAGCAGCTGACGCACCACGGACTCAACGGTGTGATATGCTTTCAGGAGACCTACAACCGTGACCGATACAAAATATACCACCCGCGCGGCATGAAGTCGCGCTTCGAGTGGCGTGTCGACGGCTTCGACCGTATGGGGCAGGCCGGAGTTCACTCCATAGGCCTCGGCGTGCTGATAGGCCTCGAGGAGTGGCGCACCGACGTCACTATGATGGCACACCATCTGCGCTACCTCCAGAAACACTATTGGCGTACACGTTACAGTGTCAATTTCCCGCGTATGCGTCCCGCCGAGAACGAGGGTTTCCAGCCCAACGTCATCATGAGCGACCGCGAGCTGGCGCAGGCGACATTCGCCATGCGTATCTTCGACCACGACGTCGACATATCCTACTCGACGCGCGAGCCCGCCTCGATACGCGACCACATGGCCACACTCGGCGTCACCACAATGTCGGCCGAGAGCAAGACCGACCCGGGAGGCTATTACAGCTATCCGCAGGCACTCGAGCAGTTCCACGTAAGCGACGAACGCACCGCCGTCGAGGTTGAGAGGGCCTTGAAACGACTGGGACGCGAACCCGTATGGAAGGATTGGGACGCCTCGTTCGACATGATGCGCCCGCAACACACCGCACGCCCATGACGCGATACTCACGCCAGAGGATGCTCGCCGAGGTTGGCGACGAGGGACAGCGGCGACTCAATGCCGCACGTGTGCTCATTGTGGGTGTGGGCGGCCTCGGCTCGCCCGTAGCCATGTACCTTGCCGCGGCGGGTGTGGGGACGATACGCCTCGCCGACGACGACAGCGTCAGCCTTGACAACCTCCAGCGGCAGATACTCTACACGGAGGCCGACATCTCGTCACCGAAGGCCGAGTGCGCCGCACGGCGTCTGCGTGCCATGAACAGCGCCATTACCGTCGAGGCGCACGTCGTGCGTGTCGATAAGGACAACATACGCTCGCTTGCCGAGGGTTGCGACGTCGTTGTCGACGGCTGCGACAACTTCGCCACACGATATATCGTGGGCGACGCTACGGCCGAAATGGGCATTCCGTATGTCTACGGCGCAATATGCGAGTTCGAGGGTCAGGCCGCCGTCTTCAACTGCCAGCCACACAGCCGCACATACCGCGACCTGTGGCCCGATCAGGCCGCCGTCGAGAGCTACTCCGCCCCCAAGGGCGTCATGGGCCCGACGGCCGCATTCACGGCCGCAGTGCAGGCATCGGAGACACTCAAGATAATATGCGGTTACGGCGCAACGCTGGCCGGACGCCTCTGGTCGACAGATATGAGAACAATGCAAACATTCATTTCGGAACTGCCATGAGAGTGATACTCTTCTCGCGGCCCGACCTCTTCGAAGGCGAGGCCGACATGATCATAGCGATGATGGAACGCGGACTGGAGACGCTCCACCTGCGCAAGCCCGACGCTGCGGACGAGCGCATCGAGCAACTCCTGCGCGCCATACCGCCGCGCCTGCGCAACCGTATCGTGCTGCACAGCGCCTTTCCGCTGGCCGAGCGATACGGGCTGCGAGGCATACACCTCAACAGCCGCCATCCGCTGCCGCCCGTAGGTTACCGCGGGCAGATAAGCCGTTCGTGCCACTCTCTCGAGGAGGTTGAGCGCTGCAAGGGCGAGTGCGACTATGTGACGCTCAGCCCCATCTTCGACAGCATCTCGAAGCAGGGATATGCCGCCGCCTTCACCCGCGAGCAGATCGAGAGGGCGCGTCTGGCCGGCATCATCGACCACAAGGTCATAGCCCTCGGCGGCATCGACGAGAGCAACATCGCCGACATTGCCGACATGGGATTCGGCGGGGCGGCGCTGCTCGGAGCCGTATGGAACGCACCCGATCCCGTAGAGACGCTTGTACGCTGCCGCCGCGCCGCCGATATGGCCGCGACAACATCTTCACCCGCCTCCACACCGACACGTCCGGCCGCCGTACTGTCGATAGCGGGCTCCGACCCCTCGGGCGGCGCAGGAATACAGGCCGACATCAAGGCCATCACGGCCCTCGGGGCCTACGCCGCAACCGCCATCACGGCCGTAACGGTACAGAATACGCTCGGCGTACGCAGCGTCTTCCCCATACCGGCGCAGGTCGTAGCCGACCAGATAGACGCCGTCATGGAGGATATCGAGCCGCAAGCCGTCAAGATAGGCATGGTAAACGATGCCGACATCGTACGCACGATAGCCGCCGCCATGAAGCGATACACGCCGCGTGTTGTAGTCTACGACCCTGTCATGGTATCCACAAGCGGCCACCGCCTCATCGAGGAGCATACGACCGACATCATAGAACGCGAGCTTATGCCCGCCGCAACGCTCATCACACCCAACATGAGTGAAGCAGAAGTTTTGTGGCGCCGCAGTATATCCACCGTTGAGGATATGGAGGCCGCCGCGCGCAACCTCGCGGAGCGATACTCTACGTCCGTGCTCGTCAAGGGCGGGCACCTTGCCGAGGGGCCCATGTGCGATATTCTCTGCCATGACGGCCGCATCGAGCGGTTCATGGGCGAGAGAATCCCGACGCGCAACCTCCACGGCACCGGCTGCACACTATCCTCGGCCATTGCCGCACTGCTTGCACAGGGCCAGCCACTGGTCGAGGCCGTAGCCGAGGCCAAGCGCTATGTAACGGCCGCTATACGTGCCGGCAGCCGCATGAACATAGGCCACGGGAACGGCCCGCTATGGCACATGGCCGAAAGATAAGGTCAGATATCTGATAGATTCCCAAATGGGCCAAAAAGTCCGTTTTCGGGTGATCCGGCGGCCTTTTGCCTCGATATTGAAATATTTTATCCTCCGTTTTTGGAAAAATGGATTTCGCTCCATATATTTGCAACCACAAACGGGGGATTAGCTCAGCTGGCTAGAGCGTTTGCATGGCATGCAAGAGGTCATCGGTTCGAGCCCGATATTCTCCACACCACGGGGTCCAATTAAGGACCCCGTTTGTATTATAAAGGGCTCCGTTTGTATTATATGCACATCCCCGTATTATAAGGAGTGGCTGTCTGTATTCACGGGCACAGTCTGTATAAAACAGTCTGTATAAAGATTATTACTGTCCCTATCTTCTGTCTCTTCCCCATAAGATCCGCTCCACACGATCCGAGACAAACACATACCAAAGGCTGAAGCCGATCCCGTAAAATATTCCCTAAAGTCCATAATATCCGTAACGGGGCATTTTACCCGCGAACCATAAGTTTTGGCACATCGATTGCTCGACTGAAGGCAGAATATCTCAAAAACGACAGTTTCTATGAAAAAGATTCTACTCTACCTATCGCTTCTCGCCTTCGCGGCGACGGCACTGGGCTGCTCGCCCCAAGCCAAATGGAATCGTGAACAGAAGAAGGCCATGAACGAGGCTCTGAAGGCATATCGTCAGATGGTCTACCTGCAGGATCTGACGGATCCCGAGTTCGTGGTATTCGCCGACGACGTGACCGGCACGCTCGAAGAGGCATTCCCCGTCTACACGACCTTCATCGAGATGCCTGCCGTCAACGACACCGTCGAGTTCTACGTCATAACCACCATCGTCGACGAGCTCAATGCCGATGCGCACAACATGCGTCACCTCTACCCCTACCAGTATCTTGTAAGTCAGGGCGTTCTGCCCGAAGGGCTGACACACGACCAGCAGAAGGCATTCTATCAGTGCTTTGCCCAGAAGGTCAACGCACAATACTCGACCATGGACCAGTTCTTCGCCGCCATTCTGGCCGACACGTCCGACTACTCGCAGCTGGCACAGTTCCAGCAGCAGTGCGCCAACGATCTGTTCGACTGGGTCGTGGAGGTGGACGAGCAGGTCGAGATCACGGAGGATTGACCACGTAACCAGATACGATAAATCCCTTTTCAACCGAACAGGCGAACCCCGCAAAGGGTTCGCCTGTTCATTTGTCAGTATAGCACGACATTCCGTGCCGTGTTATCCCTCCAGAAAATCCTTGTTCACGATAACCTTCACGCAGCGGTGACGGATCTTGAACTCGAGAGGCGTGCCGCCCAGAATCTCGCCGTCGACCTCGACGGGCATCTCGGGCGACGACTCGATACGCACGTTGCGGCCCTGATAGTGCCCGACGTGTCCGATCGTATAGATACTGCCGTTGAAGAAACGCTTCAGACGGAAGACCACATGCCACCAATGCACCGGACGTATAAGCGTAATGTCCAGCAGACCGTCGTCGGCCACGGCCTCGGGCAGCTGCTGCACGCCGCCGCCGTTGTACTTGCATACACCGATGGCCACACTGAACAACAGGTCGTTATGTACCAGTTTGTCATCGACCCACACCTTCACGCCCGTAGAACGGTACCTGAAATAGCTGCGCAGGATCGACAGCGGATAGAGATGGCGGCCGCGGCGGCCCTTGTTCTTGTAGTGCTGATAACAGCGTATCACATCTGCATCGAAGCCCGCACCCGCAACATTGGCCATATACCGCATCTGCGGGAACTGCGACTCCTTGTAGTAGACCTCGCCCACATCCTGCAGGAAGGTGTAGCCCTCACGTATGGCGCGGATGGCCTCCGAGTAGTGCGACGGTATGCCGAACATGCGCACCCAGTCGTTACCCGTACCTACGGCCACAACCGACACGGTCACCTCGTCGGGCGAGACCGTCTGCTGGATGAAGAGGCCGTTGACCACCTCGTGCAGCGTGCCGTCGCCGCCGATGACGATAATGCGGCGGTAACCGGCATTCACCGCCCGCACGGTAAGCTCTGTCGGGTGGTGCTTGTGCTGCGAGAATACCAGCTCGTAAGGGATGTCGTTATCGCGTATGAGCTTCGATATCTTCGGAAGGTCGATCAGTCCGCGGCCCGATCCGGCCACGGGGTTCACTATGACGAACCACTTCTCCGATATGTCGGCTGTCATCTGGCGCAGGGTCATTTCTCGGGCGCGTTTTCGATCGTGTGTATCAGGAAATCATAGAAACGCTGCACCGACTCGATCTCTACATTCTCGTCGGGCGAGTGGGGATAGTTGATCGTGGGGCCGAATGAGATCATATCCAGATTAGGATACTTGCCGCCGATGATGCCGCACTCCAGACCCGCATGTATCGCCGTCACGGCAGGACGACGTCCGTAGAGCTGCTCATACATGCCGATCATGGTCTTCAGTATGGGTGAGTCCATATTGGGATTCCAGCCGTCATAGCCGCCCGAGAATACAACCTCGGCACCCGCAAGCGTGAAGACTGCGTCGATCGAATCGGCCAGCGCCTCCTTCTCCGAGCGCACCGACGAACGCATCAGCATGTTGATCGTCACGGCCTCGCCGTCCGATACCACGCGCGCCACGTTGTTCGAGGTCTGTACGAGCCCCTCCATCGCCGTCGACATGCGGGCCACGCCGTCATGGCAGGCCACCATCGCCGCCATAAGACGCGCCGCAACATCGTCGGGAATGATCTCGCCACAAGGCTCCGCATCGGTTACGTCCACCGCGATAGAGTCCTCGATGCCGGCAAACTCGGCCGTAACAGTCTTAAGGAACTCGGCTGCCGTACTCTTCACCTTAGCAACGTCGCCGTCGGGCACCATGATGACAGCCTCCGCCTCACGCGGGATGGCGTTGCGCAGGCCTCCGCCGTCAACCGAGCAGAGCTTCATGTCACACAAACGCGAGATCTGGCGCAGCAGACGGAACAGCAGACGGTTGGCATTTGCCCGCTGGCAGATGATCTGTATTCCCGAGTGTCCGCCCTTGCATCCGCGTACGTTCACGCACAGCGTCGTGTATCCCGATGCGGGAGCCGCCGCAGCCTTATACGGAAGACGTACGTTGGCGTCAAGACCGCCGGCACATCCTACGTAGAGCTCACCTTCGGTCTCCGAATCGAGGTTCAGCAATATGTCACCCTTGAGCAGGCCGGGCTTTAAACCGAACGCCCCGTCCATACCCGTCTCCTCGGTCGCCGTGAAGAGCGCCTCCAAAGGGCCGTGGGCGAGCGTATCGCTCGATATGGCAGCCAGAGCCGCCGCTACGCCTATGCCGTCATCGGCACCCAGAGTCGTGCCGTCGGCCGTCACGCGGTCTCCGTCGATATAGGCGTCGATCGGGTCGTTCTCGAAATCGAACTCCTTGTCCTTGTTCTTCTGCGCCACCATGTCGACATGCGCCTGCATGATCAGTCCCATGCGGTTCTCCATGCCTGCCGTTGCCTCCTTGCGCATATATACGTTGCCCGCCTCGTCGACGCAATGCTCGATGCCGTGGCTCTCGGCAAACTCCACAAGATAACGGCGTATCTTGTCCTCGCTGTGCGAGGGACGCGGTATGCGTACAATCTCCGCAAAGCGTGCCCACACGCTCTCGGGTTTCAATGATTTGAGGTTTCTGTCCATAATATTCCGTATTTTAAGTCATTTCTTTACTCCACTGTCACAAGCCTTTACGGCCATGCAGACGGTATCGTACGATACATTATCCCTTATCGGACGTCTCGTCCCGTGCCGTACCCGCATCGGAGCCGACACCGCCATCATCATGTCGTCTTCCTGCACCACGACCATTTTGCCCGGAAATCTTCCCTCCGTTCTCCTCCGCAAGGCGGTCGCGACGGTCAAAAGCCTCGACAATATACTTCACCAGATGGTGACGCACGATATCGCGGCGGTCAAACTCGACGATACCGATACCCTCGATACCGCGCAGCGTCTCCATCGCCCGCGTCAGGCCGCTGTCGCTCTTGTGCGGCAGGTCGATCTGCGTAACGTCCCCCGTGACGATGAACTTGGCATTACGGCCCATACGCGTCAGGAACATCTTGATCTGCGCCACGGTCGTATTCTGCGCCTCGTCCAGTATGACGAAAGCGTTATCCAGCGTACGGCCGCGCATGTATGCCAGCGGCGCAATCTGAACCGTCCCCTCCTCGATATACTTCTGCAACTTGGCCGCGGGGATCATATCGTTCAGCGCATCGTACAGAGGCTGCAGGTACGGGTCGAGCTTCTCCTTCATGTCGCCGGGCAGGAATCCCAGCTTCTCCCCAGCCTCGACAGCCGGGCGCGTCAGAATCACGCGCCGCACCGTCCGATCCTTCAGCGCACGTACCGCCAGCGCTATGGCCGTATATGTCTTGCCCGAGCCTGCGGGCCCGACGGCAAAGAGCAGGTCGTTGTTCTCGTAAAGCTCGACCAGACGCCGCTGGTTGACCGTACGCGCACGCACCGCGATGCCGTTATTGCCGAAAACGATGGTATCCTTGTCCGACACGGCCTCCACACGGTCGCTCAATCCCGCCGAGAAGGCCTGCGCCACAACCTCCTTCGAGATGTGACGGTACTTTATATAATAGTCGATGAGCGAATTCATCTTGCGCTCGAAAGCCTCCACATCGGCCTTCGCCCCCAGCACACGCAGCGACGAGCCGCGCGCCACGATCTTCACCTTCGGGGCCAGCGACCTTATCTGCTCCACGTAGATGTCCTGTGCGCCGTAGAGTTCGCGCGTGTCGACACCCTCTATGGGGATCAATTTGTTTATCTCTTCAGAATTCATACTTCTCAAAACATATAACTCACACCGAGCGTCACCCAATAGGCATAATTACGGCATTCGAGCCCCTCGTAATAGTTGAGCGTGCGGCCCATATTACCCGTAAAACGTCCATCGACCGTCAAATGTTGTGATACCTGCACGCCAACACCCGCGGCATATCCCACCGTCGTACGCAGACGCCCGAACTCGATACGCTCCGTACCGGAATCATAACGTCCCGTACCTGCCAACGAAAGCACCGGCCCGACGTTCAAACGCAGCGGCCCCAGACCGCGCAGCGAGAATAACAGCGGGATCTCCATGACATTCGAGCGTACATCGTGTCCGCCCGTCACACCACCACCATCCGCGGCGCGCTCAGCGCGGATCTTGTTGAACAGATACGCCAACTCCACCTGCAGGGCATAACGCTCCGACCAGCAAAGGGACATGACCAATGCGCCCCTTACACCGAGCCGCGGCGCAAGCGAAAGCTCCCCGCCGCCCGAAATGCCCATATACGTCGCAGCCAAAGAGACTCCCATCTCCATACGCGCTGACGGTTTATGATCGTATCCCGAGATGTAATATGCGTCATAATCCTGCGCACGTACCGCGCCGGGCATACATACAACCGATGCTGCGAGCAACAAAACCACTCTGCATATTATTTTACGGCTCATAATTCTCTTCACTGTGCATCCGCGCCATTTACAAATGTCAAAGATAGCGAAAGGTGAGCGCCGAGGCAAAAGAAAAACATAGTTTTTTATTTTGCCTCGACCGAACCGCGTCCTGTCTTATCAAAAGATAGAGAAAGGCGTGGGGAGGCAGTAACAAATATTTTTAATATTTGGCTCTGCCGAGACACATCCTGTCTAAGACGAAGTCAAAGATACGAAAATGAGAGCGTACAAACAAATGAAAACCCGGCTTTCGACTTGATTATGTCCACGGAGAATACACACACAATCAGGCCGCGCACTAACACACTTACGCACAGGCACTAATACCCGCGCACGCACAGGCGTAAGGCGTAAAATATATCGCGAACTCCGCGGCAAACAGCATTCCCTGCTCTCCGTAAAGGCGAATATTTTACCGCACGGGCGGAATACGGCACTGCGACACGCCCCTTCGACATACCACCTTCGCCGACTGATATCGCCATTGAAATAACTTCGAACTGCCCGATCAAATCACACAGTATGGAGGAAAACGGTCATTATCCGCCTGAACCGCAACCGACTCAAACCATACTTCGGAATAGCGTCTACAAGACTCGTTGACACTCCCGAAACTCACCTTGATCACGTGTCAGTTACGGGTATTACGGACATACGGCATATTTATACCGATAAATGGTATTGCGATACGATTTTATTAACATTTTCAATAGGATCAGCACACCCACCAAAGAAAAGCAAGTTTTATGCCTATATTACTTTCGCATTGTAATACGCTAACATTCTCTCACCACATGATCGGCCGCCAGACATAGCACAAATCGCTCCAAAGATTCAATATCAGCGCCCAGACAGCGCCCGCAACGCAGTTTTGACCGATTTATTACATTTTATGGGTAAATTTTTACATTTTAAGGATGGAAATTTATATAATTTTGTTTACGACAAACAAACCTACTGCTAACATGTAACACAATCAAAGCAAAAAAACAATGTTTTACCATCCGAATTAATTACGGACCTAACTTAATCTTTATTGTATGAACGTAAAAAATTTACTACTCATCTGTGTGCTTACGTTGGGAATGCTTTGCACCAATCAGGCCTTCGCGGCCGAAGTTGATGCGCAAGCCCCTGCCGTGGCACAGGACGGCCATACCGTTTCTGGTAAGGTTGTCGACTCCTACAGCGGCGAAGCCATAATAGGAGCCTACGTGACAGAAGCAGGCAATGCCAACAACGTCGTTACGACCGACGTCAACGGAGAGTTCAGAATCACCCTCTCAAGCAGGAAAGGTTCGATCGAAGTCTCGTACGTAGGTTACAAGACCTCTACGCTCGACGTTACCGGCGTGAGCGACCTCGAGGTCAAGCTCGAGAGCGACAACCAAGTCGAGGAGGTCGTTGTCGTAGGTGCCGGTGTCCAGCGTAAGGTATCTATCACGGGCGCCATCACCTCAATCGAAGGCGACCAGCTGCGTACCTCGTCATCATCGCTGACCACGGCCCTTGCAGGTAAGCTAGCCGGTGTGATCCAGATGAACAACTCGGGAGCCCCGGGCTCGACATCCGAGTTCTACATCCGCGGTATCGGCACCTTCGGCGGACGCGCCACCCCCCTTATCCTGCTGGATGACGTGGAGATTTCGTCTGGCGACCTGAACCGCATACCTCCCGAGACCATCGAGAGCTTCACCATCCTGAAGGATGCGTCGGCTACGGCCATCTACGGTGTGCGCGGCGCCAACGGCGTGATGATCGTCACCACCAAGAAAGGTAAGACCAACACCCGTGCCAAGGTGGGCGTCACTATCGAAAACTCGTTCGTCCAGCCCATGAAGATGCCCGACTTCGTCGACGGCGCCACGTGGATGGAGCTCTACAACGAGGCACAGACTGCCCGCGGCGCATCAGTCGGCCGCTACTCGCAGGAGATGATCGACCTGACGCGCAGCCACCAGTACCCCCTCGTATACCCCGATGTCGACTGGCAGGACGTGATGTTCCGCAACATGAACGTCAACCAGCGCGCCAACATCAACATCACCGGCGGCGGTAACCGCGTATCGTACTACATGAGCCTCCAGTTCAACCACGATACCGGTATCGTGGACGCACCGAAGGACTACGTATATAATAATACGATCCAGAACTACGACTACATCTTCCAGAACAACATCTCGTACCAGCTCTCGCCCTCGACGACCATCGACCTGCACATGAACGCGCAGATCTACCAGCGCAACGGCGTTTCGGAGAGCGTCGACGACCTGTTCGACTATGTAATCCGCACCAACCCCGTGATGTTCCCGCCCACCTTCCCCGCACAGAGCGAGGACGACCGCCACGTGCGCTTCGGTAACGCGATCCTTACGGATACACGTACCCGCACCAACCCCTACGCCGCAATGATGGACGACCACAAGTCGACGAAGGAGAACACGCTGAACACCACGTTGAAGGTCAACCAGAAGTTCGACTTCATCACCAAGGGTCTCGAACTGACCGCCATGGTCAACTGGAAGAACTGGGCGACTAACTCGTTCACGCAGGCCCTGAAGCCCTACTACTACCGCATCCTCGAGGGTTCGTGGAACATCAACAACCCCGACGTCTACGAGCTGGAGAGAATCGGCGAGACCGGTAACGACTACGTGACCGAGTCATGGGCAAATCCCAATGGCGACAACACCTTCTACTTCGACGCGCGCCTCAACTACAACCGCACCTTCGGCAAGCACAGCGTAGGAGGCCTGCTGATGCTCATGATGCGCAGCTTCCAGCCCGCGAACGCGCTGCCGCAGCGCAACCAAGGTCTCTCGGGCCGTTTCACCTACGACTTCGACCAGCGCTACTGGTTTGAGTTCAACTTCGGTTACAACGGCACCGAGCGTCTGCCCAAGGGCGAACGCTTCGAGTTCTTCCCCGCCGTATCGCTGGGTTGGGTACCGAGCAACGAGAAGTTCTGGGATCCCGTCAAGAACGTCATCGACTACATGAAGCTCCGCGGATCGTACGGTCTGGTAGGTAGCGACGGCTTCGGCGGCAACCACTTCCTCTATTTCGACACAGTAACCATCCAAGGCGGCAACTCATACACCACCGGTGCCCAAGTAGGACAGCAGTACTCGTTCAACAGCCACGCAATCAGCGGTTACGCTGTCGACGGCGCAACGTGGGAGCGCGTGAAGAAGCTCAACCTCGGTATCGACCTGTCGCTCTTCCGCCAGCTGAACATCACGGCCGAGTACTACAAGGACAAGCGCGACCGCATCATGCTGCAGCGCGCATCGTGGCCCTTCATCCTCGGTTACTGGGATGCAGTGCCGTGGGGTCAGGTCGGCGAGGCCGAAGCCCACGGTTTCGAGATGAGCGTAAGCTGGGACAAGAGCATCACCAAGGACCTGCACCTCAGCCTGCGCGGTAACTTCACCTACACGCAGAACAAGTACATCTACCTCGATGAGCCCGCATACGAGTCTGTATGGCAGATCAAGACCGGCAAGCCTCTGGACGGCTACCGCACCGAAGGCTACATCGCCGACGGCCTCTTCACCTCGCAGGAGGAGATCGACAACAGCCCCGAGCAGTTGCTCGGTTCTACCGTACGTCCGGGTGACGTCAAGTACCGCGACGTGAACGGCGACGGCCTCGTCGACCAGAACGACCAGGCGGTCATATCGCCCTACGGCAACCTGCCGCGCATACAGTACGGTCTGGGATTCAACCTCCAGTGGAAGAACTGGGATCTGGGCGTCTTCTTCAACGGTTCGGCCAAGCGTACCATCATCGCAGGCAATATCCAGATCTTCAGTAACGACGACCGCAACGTGCTGCAGTACATAGCCGACGACGCATGGCGTCAGGACAACCCCGACCCGAACGCGAAGTACCCCCGTCTGGGCCTGACCTCGGCCGACCAAGCCAACAACTTGGTATCCAGCACATACTGGATGCACAACGGTAACTTCATCCGCTTCAAGACCCTCGAGATAGGTTACTCGTTCAAGTTCGGCCGCGTGTACATCAACGGCGACAACCTCGCCGTATGGAGCCCCTTCAAGCTGTGGGACCCCGAGCTCGCATGGAACAAATACCCCCTGTCGCGCACCTTCACGCTGGGTGTTCAGCTCAAGTTCTAACAAACGTTTAAAACAAGTATATATATGAAATTCGGATATATAAAAACCATCGCATTAGCCGCATCGGTCGCAACGCTTGCATCGTGCGACTTTCTCGATGTAGCGCCGGCAAAGCGCGCCTCACTCGAAGATGCCATGCGAGACAAGGCCAGCACTGAAGCATGGCTGAGAGGCTGCTACTCTCAGGTTGCATCCAAACATCCTGTTACCACAACGCGCTACGAGGCATCTACCGACGAGTTCGTCTGCCCCGACAAGTGGTCGGAGTACGACCGCCAAGTCGTGGCATACTGCACCGTCAACGCATCGAACATGCCCGATTCCTATTTCCGCCACGTATACGGAGAGTTGGGTAACATACACCTTTTCGAGCGCGAGCTCGAGCGTCAACACCCCGATTTCCTTACCGAGGATGACTACAACAAGTTTTACGCCCACATAGCATTCTTGGAGGCATACTACCACTTCAAGCTGCTCAACTGGTTCGGTCCCTGCCCCATCATGGATCACCACTACGAGACGGACATAACACCCGACCAGTACCCGGGCCGTTCGCACTACGACTATGTGGTCGACTTCATCTGCCAGCGTCTCGACGACGCATACCCCTACCTTCAGGAAGGGTTTGCACAGGACGACACCTACGGTCTGGGCAACAAGGCCGCAGCATTGGCCCTTAAGTCACGAGTTCTGCTCTACGCGGCATCGCCCTTGTGGAACGGTGAGTTCCCGTGGCCCAACTGGCAGAACACCAACTACGAGACTCCGGGCTACGGAAAAGAGCTCGTAAGTTACACTTTCAGTCTCGACAAGTGGAAGCGCGCAAAGGATGCTACCGAGGCTGCTATCAAGGAGGCCACCAATGCCGTAAACGGCCGCAAGCTCATGCAGATTGAGGATGCTCTGAAGATGGCACAGGATAGAAGTGTACCCATCTATGAAGAGGATGGCGGTAACTACATCCCCGTAGATTTCCAGGGTAAAACAGACGAGGAGATTGCCGCAAAGAAAAAGGAATTCGCCGAGCGTGTGATGCTGATGCGTTACGTTGCCGCATCGGACGAGCCCATGGGTAACAAGGAGTATATCTTTACCTGCTTCGACAGCAACGAATCAGTCCGAGGCGGTAAGCCGCGTAATATTGTACAAAACAACAGTGGCGGTTGGGAAGGCGGCTGGAGCGGCGTAAGCCCCACGCTGCAGATGGTGGAGACCTTCTACACGATCAACGGCAAGCGCCCCGCAGACGACCCGAACTTTACCCCCGAGAGCCAGTGGCTCAAGTCGGCAGGCCGTGACGGACGTCCCGAGATCATCAACCTCAACTGCAACCGCGAGCCCCGTTTCTATGCATGGATCAGCTTCGACGGCTGCGACCTCGGTCCCCTGCTCAGCGACGGCAAGCCCTTCCGCCTCAACCTGCGCGCCAGCAAGCCCGAGGAGGGCAGCGGCTACAACACCTCAACGGCCCGCGACCTGAACCAGACTGGCTATCTGACAGACAAGTTCTTTGCACCTCACACCCGTTGGACCCGCACGTCACAGCCCTTCAGCGGAACCAGCTACTCGTTCCCCGCACCGCTGATCCGTCTGACGGAGCTCTATCTGAACCTTGCGGAGTGCTGCGCCGAAATCTACATGAACACCGGCGACGAGCAAGAACTCGAGCAGGCCCTTACGAACCTCAACCTGATACGTACTCGTGCAGGTGTCCCCGAAGTTACGAAGGCTGATTGCACGGGCGACAGAACCATCCGCGACTGGGTCCGCAACGAGCGCGCAATCGAGCTCTTCATGGAGGGCCACCGCTACTACGACCTGCGCCGCTGGGTAGTATGCGACCAGTACCTCGGAGCAGGCGTCCGCACCGGTCTCGACGCATTCGTCAGCAAGCGCCTGGATCCCACGATCGAGGAGTTCAACCAGGAAGTAGTAGTAGACGGCGCATACACTTGGATGAACCGTATGTATCTGCTCCCCATCCGCAACCAAGAGCTCTACTCTAACCCGCAGATGGTTCAGGCACCCGGATATTAACAGTTAGCAAAAAATAGAATATGAAACATATACTGATAAAAACAGGTATCGTCGCAGCCGCAATGTTCTCATTCGCTGCGTGCGACAACTCGGAGTTGGAGCTCGACAACCTGATCCCCGACGAATACAAGCGCGTGGTCAGCATCAAGGATACCCCTTCGGCTGACATGGAGCTGTTCGACGTGGGTGTGGAGATGAAATCGTCGTTCACAATCATCCGATCAGGCGGCGACCCCGCACTCGAGGCCGCAACTTCGATACGCTCCATGACGCAGGAGGAACTCGCTGTATACGGCGCAGACTACGTTCTCGTAGACCCGTCATACTACACCATCCCCTCGGAAGTGGACTTCGCGCCCAATCAGGGCTATGAGGTGATCGATATAACGTTCTCGCCTGAAAATATCGTAACACTCCGTCAGAAGATCGCTGAGCTCGCAGAGGAAAGCCCCAACCAGGCTTACTATGTGGCCATCCAGCTCGAGCAGAAGGGTGAAACCACCGTCAACGACGAGAAATACTACATTCTCCGCCGTCTGGTGATCTCTGACGCACAGCTGCAGTTCAACATTACCGGCGACGCCACGTTCAAGGGCAACACCATGGCAATGACCGTAGAAGTACCTTTCGAGAACAACTTTGACATCGGATGGGACATCGAGTTCGAGTCGGCTTCGGTCGAGGCTGACAACGGTACGTCGTCAACCGCCATCGGCAGCGCGCTCGAAGCCAAGGTGCTTCGCAAGGCCCTCCCGCTGGAGGCCATCCAGAATGCCGACGTCAGGACGCTCGAACAGGGCTCAAGCTCGTTCAGCTACAACGTGACCATGCCTGAGGGCACTCCGTACGGAACCTACTACTTCAACGTCAAGTTCGGCAACGCGACCCTCAACGGAGTTCCCATCGAATCGAACGCTGACGGGCTGGACGCAATGATACGCTTCGACTACTGGCCGGCAGTGGACGTGGCCAGCACGGCCTCATCGGCCACGGCTCTGGCAGAATATGCCACCGTCGTACCGCAGGCGGACATGACCTTCGTACCCGAATCGCAGCAGAACAGCGATCCCGCCGCACAGGCCATCGACGGCAACGTAAGCAACAAGTGGGAGAACTGCTGGGGCAGCGGTTACGGCACGACCTCGCTGCCGTTCAACGCTGCACTCGACCTCGGTTCGGAGCAGACCGTAACGATGGTTGAGATCTGGCGCCGCAACGACAGCATGGTAACCGACCTCGCCAACGTACAGTGCTACGCAGCCGAGTCGCTCGACTACAGCGACAGGGAGAACATCAAGTACACGAATCTCACCTACCTCGGCACACTCGACTTCGAGGGTTCGAGCGACCGCGTGAGGGTGTTCACCGTACCGACAATCAATACCCGCTACCTGCTGTTCTACTTCGGTGCATCGGGACGTGGCAGCGCGGTATCTATCGCGGACATGTGCGTATGGACTCCCAAGGTAGCTGAGCAGCCCGAGGAGACGCCCGGAGAGACTCCTGAGGAGACACCCGAAGAGACTCCGGCAGAGTAACGCCGATAAAAAGATATTTTCGACCATAAGGGTTATAAACAAAAAGTTAGTGTTGTTTGATCCCGAAAGCGATTGGGCGGAGGGAATCCGCACCCTCCGTCCCCATCGCCCGCTTTGAAAATAATCTTACAAACGACAATACTTGTCAAACACAAAAAAGCAGATCGCACTATTTCGCGCGGTCTGTTTTTTTTATATCTGTATTCCACGTTTCGGCAGCAATGGCGCCTGATTACACACAATCATCAGCTGTTACACATAAATCCATAATATAACTTACAGGCGGAGGGCGTGATCGGAAAATTTTATTCAGAATACCAATTCTAACGACATCCAATTATGCTTACAGTCGCAGAGATTAGTCTACACATCTGATCAAATATTGAAATTTTGCATCAAAAGTTGCATAATTCCCCCAATATAGTTAAATTTGTACTGAATCGACAACCTAAAACCATGAAACGACTGTCAGCAATATTAACCATTGCCGCCCTTGTGTTGCTCTTTCACGTAGCACACATTTCGGTATGTTATTCAGCTGACAATGCAGCCGATCCCAACATTGAGGCTCTGTCAGAGAACTGTAGCGACATTATTGCCTCGACAACTGTCCTACCTCAGGTTGTGGCACCGACAGCTGACAGCAGCAATGCCCTCATCATACGCATTCCCCTACCGGAAAAAAAGGTCATCATCACGGGCATAATCATATTGATATGCCTCGTTCTTGCAGTCATATATATCAGGCGCCATTACAAGGCCCGAAATACTGCCGCCCGCGAGAGCAAACAAACACATGTTCTCATGGCACAGGATGACGCAGCGACTGATGTCCGCCAAGACATAGCGGCATCGGCACCCACGGAGGTAACATGCCGGCAAGTATTGCAAACCAAGATGTCTGACTCGACGCCGTGTGAGACGACAGCCGAGCAGCAAACGAAGATCGCGTCAAACGTCGTCGGCCAATCACAGGAGACGTCGGCAACATCCATGCCCGCATCTGCAAACGCCTCTAATTCCGAACATCTTAATGGGGGGGGGTCGAGCATTATCGACACAATCCCAGACACGGAAACGGGAGCGCGTGCACATTTATCGAATGCATCAGACTTGGTGTCCGAAGATTCGGTCTCGCATTCTGAGACCGCCCGTTCAAACATCGGCGTAGCCGCATCTGCAGACACGGATGAGGCGCAAGACAAATTGGCTCAAGGCGTCGGAGTCACCGTATCGGCGAGCGACATGGATCTCATACAGAGACTTGAGGAGTTCGTTTCGGCGCAGATGCACAACGTCGATCTATCGGTAGATGATATAGCCGGGGCAATGTGCATGAGCCGTTCAACGCTGTTCCGCCGCGTAAAGCAAATCTACGGCATCAACCCGAATGAATACCTGCGTCAGCGGCGGTTATCCTATGCAGCCGATCTGTTGCAGCAGAACAAGTATACGATATCGGACATCTGCCTGCTGGTAGGATTCAACTCGCCATCTTACTTTTCGTCTTGCTTCAAGAAACAATACAACGTCCTGCCCAAGAATTACCGTACGCGTTAGCGACAGTGCTGAACCGATGCCAATCCGGAGCGGGCGTGAGACCGTGACGGCACGGGAAACAGGACGGGTAGTAGCGCTGAAAGGCATAGACTAACCGGCAAAATCGAACTGAAGAGGAGTGAGGCAGGGACAGAAGAGAAAATAGAACAGATGGAACCGCGAAGCTTGGACTGAACGGAAAAAATCGAACTTGGTGGCCTTGTGGCATAGACTGAACTGAAATACATAAAAGGAGTGACCGAGAGGCTTGGACTGAACTGAGAAAATCGTACAGGGAAGGCCAGAGAGGCAGAGAGACTGAGACTGAGACTGAAAGGAAAATAGAACTAAGGAAACTGCGAAGCAGGAACTGATAGGAGAATTGAATCTGAAGGCGAGAGAGAGATCGAACAGAATAATGCTGCACCGAATGAGCCAAAACGAAACGAGGATGAATGGTTCGAGCCGGAACGGAATAAATCAGCACGAATAAGACACGACAAGCAAAGACTGAAATAGCAAGACCAAAAGAGCAAGGCTGAAAGAATGCCACGATGTGGGGCAGCACGAAACAGAACAATAGGAATTATAAGTCTCTCATAAAGGCATACACAACTAAGGACGGCAAAAGTCAGAACGATACACACCACTCAACAACAAGATTACGGCACACCCTTTGCCGCTACAAGCGGCAACAACGGGACTCCGTAGGCCGGCGCGGCGGAGCATAACAAAAAATTTGCTCCGCTGCGCTGCTTTTCTTATCTTTGCACGCACCAATATGTGATCTTACAATGAGTTTAGTAGCAATCGTAGGCCGCCCCAACGTGGGCAAATCGACTCTCTTCAACCGTCTGGTCGGACAACGTCAGGCCATTGTGGACGCCACCGCCGGAACCACGCGCGACCGCCACTACGGCAAAACCGACTGGAACGGAAAGGAGTTCTCGGTAATAGACACGGGTGGGTATGCCGTCAACAGCGACGACCTCTTCGAAGAGGATATACGCCGTCAGGTGATGCTGGCCATAGACGAAGCCGACCTTATACTCTTCATGGTCGAGGTCGGTACCGGAATCACCGATCTGGACATGATGATGGCCAATGTGCTGCGCCGCTCGGGAAAACCCGTGATTGTCGTCTGCAACAAGGTCGACAACTACGATCTGATATATCTATCGCACGAATTCCACTCGCTGGGTCTCGGTGCACCCTACTGCATAAGTTCAATGTCGGGAAGCGGCACGGGTGATCTTATGGATGCCATACTGACCGCCCTGCCGGAAGATACACAGGCCGAGCAGCAGGACGACCTGCCGCGTATAACCATCGTCGGCCGTCCCAACGTCGGCAAGTCGTCGATGACCAATGCCTTGTTGGGCGAGGAGCGCAACATCGTCACCGACATAGCCGGCACCACGCGCGATTCGATCCACACGCGATACAACAAGTACGGCATGGACTTCTATCTGGTCGACACGGCCGGCATGCGCAAGAAGGGGCGCGAAATGGAGGATCTCGAGTTCTACTCGGTGATGCGTTCGATACGCGCCATCGAGAACTCCGATGTCTGCATCCTGATGCTCGACGCTCAACAGGGACTCGAATCGCAGGATCTCAACATACACAACCTCATCGTACGCAACCGCAAGGGTTGTGTCATCGTGGTCAACAAATGGGACCTTGTTGAGAAGGAGAGCAATACGATGAAGGAGTGGCGTGCGTTCCTTGCCAAGAAGCTCGCACCGTTCAATGACATACCCATAGTCTTCGCCTCGGCGCTCAACAAGCAGCGTATCCTCGAGGTGTTGCAGCAGGCCATACGCGTCTACAACTCGCGTCGCCGCCGTATCCCCACCTCGGAGCTCAACGACTACATCCTGCCCATCATCGAGGCCTACCCTCCCGCCTCGACAAAGGGCAAATACATACGCATAAAGTACGCCACGCAGCTGCCGACGCCGACGCCGCAGTTTGCCTTCTTCGTCAACCTGCCGCAATATATCAAGGAGCCCTACCGCCGCTATCTCGAGAACAAGATACGCGAGCACTGGGACTTCTCGGGCGTGCCGATGCAGATATATTTCCGTCAAAAGTAATATTAACTGATCTGAGGCGCCCTTTGCGGGCGCCTATTTTACAAATATACACGCCATGAACTTCGAACAGGGCAGCGGAATGCAAAACTTTCCGTTCCGAGTTACGATACCCGACATCGGGACAATATTTTGCCTCGCCGTGAGTGGCATTGACTCGGATGTACATATAGAATACACCCCCTCGGGACAAAGGGAAACGCCCCACATGCCCGGCCTTCGCAAAGGCCCGGACGTAACGTTGAAACTATGCCGCACGGACAACCCCGAAGCGATTACACAATGGTATTCGGATATTCGCAGCAACTGCAACATCGTTCGCCGGGATATCACCGTCGAACTGATCAATGATGTGGACAACTCAGCGGTGGCATGTTGGAACGTCTCGAATGCATGGCCCAAGGTGATTAAGAATATCAATAAGGATGGTAACGACAAAGATCCGTACACATATATCGAAACCATAATCCTTGCACACGAAGGTGTCGCCGAGAAGCCGAGCAACGACATATAATGATCAAACGCACCCAACACAAACTCTAACACTTGTGAGCAAAGTGCACCTTTCCCAAGCAGAAACGAAAAAGGAGCCCGTTTTAAGGCCCCTTTTTTCTTGCGATCAAATATACGTCACACGACCAATAAATGGCCGCAAGCGGCGCTAATGTACCTTTTCGACCATCGGAACGATAATCTTATCCGAGACCTCGAGACGGTAATAGTTCTTGCCGCCCGAGCGGTCGCGGCGGAACCGCAACGGCGCAATGAGCGTCTGACGCGGATGAACCTTCTTATGGTCATAGTGGGCATGATATACGATATAGAGTTTGCCGCGCGAGGTCCGAAGCAGGGCATGGTGGCCCGTGCCGTAATAACCGCAGTGGCGGATAAGGATCGGGTTGCCCTCATAGCGTTCGTAGGGGCCCATCACATTGTCCGCAACTGCCACGCCGACGGCATAATCACGGCTCAGATAGCCGTTGCAGCTGTACGTCAGATAATATTTCCCCTTGTGCTTGACAACCATCGGGCCTTCGGCGACAACGCCGTCGATACGCTCCCACGTACCCTCCTGAGCGTCGATCAGACGCCTTGC
>OGLM01001642.1_pt1 | contig 22589 bp, 14 predicted proteins | sample 1572531 | NCBI WGS metagenome assembly OGLM01 (sample SAMEA2581909, study PRJEB24529) | metagenome | biome: Human gut stool | place: China | collected 2011 | reverse complement strand
GTCGTGGTCGATGTTCTGTTGTGCGTTTGTCTGCATACTGCTGTTTGTACCTGAATACGACAGCGCGCAAATGATACCAGAATACACCACGTCGGGGACGCTTGCGGACAGGCCGTTCGCGCCCCTTTTTGGTGTTGTCCGGTAGACGGTGGCGGTGTCTTCATAGGTGCTTTCGATCGCGGCGCGCTCCGCCGCGGGGCTTCCGAAGGCCATTCCGTCACCACCTTAACTTCCGGTATTCGTTCAGGACTGTCTTCCAGCCGAAGAAGTCCCCGTTGTCGTTTCCCAGGTTGAAGGTGCCGGCCGATCCGGAAGAACCGAAGGACGTCTGGCCGTCGCCGCGCTTCACGGAAGACACGGCCCCAGGCGCCGCCGCGGTGGTTCCCAGTCCGGCGGCCTTGTAGTAGCTGACGCACATGACAGCCAGGACGTTTTCCAGTTCCAGGGGGAGTTCGTCCCAGTTGATATAGCGAAGGACCAGGGTCTGAACGGTCTGGATCACATATTCCAGAACGTCGTCCTGGTCCTCCGTGGTGATCCCCAGAAGGGTTTTGACCTTCTGAAGGACCGTCTGTCCGGACATAAGCGTCCGAAGGACTTCGGCCCTTTCAAGGTCGGTCAGGCCTTCCAGGGAAGCAAGGATTTCTTTCAGCATGATAGACCACCTTTCGGCGGCCCCGTCAGTTCTGCTTCAGGGCTTCGATCAGGTCGATGATCTCCGCCTTCTTCGCGCCGTCAGGGACCGCGATTCCGGCTTCCTGGGCCATTTCCAGAAGTTCGTCCTTCGTGAACTTCGACAGGGGCTTGTCGCCGTCGCCAGGGGCGGCGACAGGCTCCGGATCGTCGAAGGGGATCAGGTCGGGGGACTTCTGGAACTGTTCCAGAACGAAGTCGCTATGGGGTTCCAGGATCGCGCCGGTTCTAATGTGCTTGAACTTCACGTTCTGTTCCTCCTTTCAAACGGGCGTCACGCCGATCAGGCGGAAGTGACGCTGGTGGAGTAGGTGAAGATCAGGTCGGGGGTCAGGGCCTTCGTGCCGTAGTCGAAGAACATGGACACGCCGTAGTCGTTGGACAGGGGGATCTTCTCCGGCTCCTTGTAGGGGTAAATGACCGCCGGCTGGGCGATCGCGCCTTCGATCATGGCGACACCGTGACAGGTGGTGGTCTTCGTCTTCGTGGACTCCACGGTTTCGGTCTTCACGGGAAGATTGATGGAGGAATAGACGCGGACGCCGTGGAACATGGCGAAGTCCTCCGCCGCGGTGTCGACGTTGGCGTTGTTGGTGTTCTTCAGTTTGAAGTACTGGAATACCGCCTTAAGAACGAGTATAATGTAGATATAAAGCTTGAGCCGCTTCCATATGAACATATCAGATGGATAGAAAATCCACAGGAGATAGATGTAAACAGAATAGTTGGTACATCAGATATGAAGAAGATTAAGGACCTTAAAGGCAATCCACTTCTTGTATTTGCTAACAGCTGGTCTGTCAATATGGTACTTGAACGTAATGAGGGTCTTAAGCTGTCAGAGTTTGGAAAGAATTAATGAGTAACTAAGACAACAGGATGCTGCATCAGACTTGAATAATGTCACATAAGGAACTGGGTGATTAGATGAAAGAAAACTACAGATGTATTGTAAAAAAGATAACGGCTGTTGTACTTATGGTAATAGTGCTTATATGTACGCAGTATGGTTATACAGGGGTTTTACAGGTTAAAGCCGAGGACAGTATCATAGCGACAGGTTATGTCAATTATGATGTCACGGACTTAAGAATAAGAACCAAGCCGGTTAACGGCAGTATCGTAACTAAGGTCAACGGAGGCTTTAAGTTTGATATATACGAGGAAGTAAGCACAAGTTCAACCTATACGTGGTACAGTATCGGGTTCTATCTTGATGGGGAATACACAAGAGGATATATAACTTCACAGTACACAACTAAGGATAAGAAGTCTGACTATAAGCCGGATAATAACTTTGAGGATTATCTTAATGCACAGAATTTCCCAACGTCTTACAGGGAGAGCTTAAGACAGCTTCACGAACAGTATCCTCTGTGGGTGTTTGTGGCAGACCATAACGGCAGGGACTGGGATACTATGGTAAATGCGCAGAATGTTATAGGACGAAGCCTTATATACAGTTCAGCGGATGCTTCATGGAAGTCGACAGCTGCAGGCTGCTATAACTGGGAAACAGGAGAGTACACCATATTAGATAGTGGCGGATGGGTTCAGGCATCGGAAGGACTTATAAAGTATGCGCTTGACCCACGTAACTTCCTTAATGATACATATATATTTATGTTTGAAAGTCTTTCGTATGACTCTTCTGTACATAATACAGAGGGTGTGCGTAATATCATAAGTGGAACATTTATGGAAAACTCAAGCCACGACTTAGATGGCTATGATTATGCATCACTTCTTATGTATGCAGGTGAGGTGTCAAAGGTCAGTCCTTATCATCTTGCAACAAGAATTATACAGGAACAGGGTGCTAATGGCGCAGGTAATGAGATATCTGGAAATGTAAGCGGCTATAAAGGCTACTATAACTATTACAGCCAGAATGCGTATGCAAGCGGCGGACTTTCAGCGGTGCAGAATGGTCTTAAGTATGCTATGCAGACAGATGACACTAATATGCGCCCATGGAATACAAGATACAGAGCGGTTGTAGGCGGTGCCATCAACCTTGGAAAGTGGTATATCAACAGAGGTCAGGATACTATATATTATGAGAAGTTTGATATAAAGAACTTTTCACATCAGTATATGACCAATGTACTTGCACCACGTTCAGAGGCGACAAGGGCAAAAAAGGCATACAGCACAAGTACACTTAACAACACTACATTTAAGTTTACAATACCGGTATATGACAATATGCCATCGTCAAGATGTGTTATACCGGATGGCAATAAGAGCTCTAATAACTGGTTAAGAGGTCTGTCAGTTGACGGATATTCAATTACACCGACATTTGCGGCGGATACTACAGACTATAGTCTTATAGTTGACAATGATGTCACAGGCATAGATGTATCAGCTTCGGCAGCAGATACTAATGCAAGTGTAAGCGGAAGAGGCAGCCATGAGTTATCAGTTGGTGATAATACAATCAACATAGTAGTCACAGCAGAGGACGGTACAACAAAGACTTATACTATCAATGTTGTAAGAAAGAAAGCTGAAAATCCTGAGCCGGTAAAGCCGGATAATGGAAATAATAACAATAATAACGGCTCTGGTGAGAATGACGGCTTTAGCAGTAACCTTAATGTCGATAATGATAATGGCATAGTTACGGGAGTCGGAGTTGGAAGCAGTGTTGAGAGTATACTTAACGGAATTACTTACACTAATGGCTGCTACGGAAAGCTTCTTAACAGCTCTGGCAGTGAGTGTGCTGCAGATGACACAGTGGCAACAGGCAATAAGCTTGTTATATATAAGAAGGACGGAAGTATATATGCCCAGTATGATGTTGTTATATATGGCGATGTAAATGGTGATGGAAGAATAACAAGTATGGATATGTTATATATAAAAAGACATATTCTTTACATTAAGACATTGTCAGGTTCTTACCTTTTAGCAGCAGATACTAACAAGGACAGCGATGTTACAAGTATGGATATGTTATACATAAAAAGACATATTCTGGATATAAAGTATATACAGCAGTAAATGGAGAATATAATGAAAGCAATCAGAAAAGTTACATTATGTGTTCTATCATTTGTCATTATGTTTATGATGATGACAGCTACATTTGATAAAAAAGATGTATCAGCGGCAGAGACAGCAAGAATATCTGTAAGTTCAGGAAGCTGTGAGGTCGGGGATACAGTTACAATCACAATAACAGTAAGCGGTTCTAATATTATGCTGTGCGATTTTTATGTTAATTATGATGCATCTATAATTACTGCACAGTCAGGATATGACGCAGGTGGCAATGGAACGATAAGAATTGTATCAACGGAAAGTACTACATTTAAAGTTACATTTAAGGCTGTAAAGCCTGGTACTTCAACAATATCAGTTGCAAGGTCAACAGCGCAGATAGGCTCAGAGACTGAGGATAGTATGAATGTGGCAGCCTCATCAGGAAGTGTAAGCGTATCAGCACCGGCAAGCTATTCATCTGACGACACTTTAAGTTCGTTAGAGATAAGTCCGGGAGTGCTTTCGCCAGCATTTTCACCAAATGTTACCACATATACTACATCGGTGGGAAGTGACTGTGACAAGCTTACAGTAAGTGCCATAGCCAATGACTCAAAGGCAACAGTTAAAGTATCAGGAACACGTATGGACCCGGGACTTAATACAACAACCATTACAGTTACGGCAGAGGACGGAAGCAAGAGAACATATACAATAAAGACAACAAAGGGCGATGATGTTAAAACACCGGATGATACGACAAAGGCGACTGACAGCGGCCAGCCGGATAACAGCCAGTCTGGTACAGATGGACCGGATACAAGTGCTATTCAGGAGCCAAATGTTGATGTAGGCGGCAGGGAATATAAGATAATATCATCCTTTGATGAATATCCTCTTCCAGACGGATATGTACAGGCAGATTCAGACTACAATGGTGTTAAGATTGCAGTAGGAATGGGAACTAATACAGACCTGTTATTAGTATATCTTGAAAGTGTGGATGGCACAGGAGAGAGCGGCTTTTATGTGTATGACTCCGTTAACCAGTCATTTTCAAAGTACATAGAAGTATCACAGCCGGAATTATCATACTGCATACTTCCTATAGATGCAGCTTCTATGGAGCTTCCGGATGGATATGAGCTTGGAAAGATAGATATAGACGGCAGGGAAGTGGAAGTGCTTCTTGATAAGACTGGCAACTATGCACTCTTTTATGGTGTGAGCTCAACAGGCGGAACAGGATGGTTCAGATATAATACCAATGATGGAACTATACAGGGTTACGCAGGTTATAATACAGCGGATGAGACGGTATTTAATATAATAGACAGGAAGAATAACAGCAGTACAGGTTCTTTTAGCTTATTTAAAGGCATAAATCTTATATTTATGATTATTATTGCTGCTCTTGCTATAGTTATCATAATCCTTGCAGTTATGGTCGAAATGCTCTCACGCAAGCTTAAAGTAAGCAAGAAAGCATTTGTAAAGGCTATGGATGATTATGATGATTCAGACGAATATGATGAGCTGATTAATATTAAGGATGGTTCATCAAGGACTTTACATGCAGGTGATGTAAAGGATAGCTACAATAGCGAAGATGACAGTACTGACTATGCTGAAGATAATAATGCTGATTATGAAGATAATTCTTATAGCGCGGATGAAAATGATTTATCTGATAAGAATTATGATGCTGATGCAGAGGATATTCTGAATAACTCTGGTATATCAGATACAGAAGATACATCATCAGAAAATGTGTCAGAAGAAATTGAACTTGAAGAGATTGAGTTAGAAGACAAAAACCGATAAAAGTAAATATATTATATGCTATATAAGTATCCTCTGGTGGATTGGACTTTATTTTATAAAGTTATCTGCCAGAGGATATTTTTTGTTTGACATATATATCATAGTGGTACAAATATTAGTTAATATAGGAATATGGTACTATATATTGTATTTCACGAACGAAAGAGTGAAAAAGAAAAGCGTGGAAATATTATGTCTGGCATTGGCGGATGGATACTTTAAAGGTTGGGGAATAAATTAATTGAGCGGTTAAACGAATGTGTAAGCTATATGTAAGGACTATGATATATAATGATAACAAGTTAATTAAGTGACTAAAGTCTGAATGGTCTGGGGGTGGCTTATTATGAGGAAAAAGGCGGTATTAAGTGCTATATTTTTTATGATGGCTATGTTGGCGGCGTGTACTAAATACCAGATAAATGAGGAACAGTCTGATAATAATAATCCTTTTCCTGATTATGTATATAATCAGGAAAAGGAGCAGGGGGTATATGGGCAGTCAGATATGGCAATAGCAGAAAATGGCTATTATTATATAATTGACAATGTTTTGTATTTTTATAATATAAATAGCGATGTCAATATGCCGTTATGCTCTAAGGTAAACTGTAATCATGATGGTGAAACATGTGATGCTTATGTTAGTGGAATTAATGCAGAAAATGGCACATTTGAATGTAATTGCATGGATGAAAAAGTTATGTATTATAATAATCATTTATATTGTATTGAGATTACTAAAGACAGGGATTATTATTTATGCCAGTATGATGCTACATTTGGAAATAAAGAACGTATTACAAAGCTTGCATCAGTAAAAGATGAGCAGATAATGGTAACCAGTGTACAGGCAAGTATGATATCAGATGGTTATTTTTATTACTATACATCATTTTTGGATGCTGACTATGCAAAAAATGGTTATATTGCACCATTTTATATATGTAGAATAAGGCTTGAAAGCAATTCATCAAGAGAGGTTCTTGGAGAATTTCAGTTTCCGGGAGATTATGCTATGAAAGCTGGAGAGAACAATGGTTTTGGCGTTTATCTGTCAGATAATAATATTTATTTTTATGCTGGCGGAACAGGGAGAATGTATTTTTATGATAATAATGTACAATACCGTGTTTCAAAGTATGATTTAAGTACAGGTCAATATACAGAATTATGGACATATACAGGTGATGACAGAGTAGATGTATTTGGAGAAAATACAGGAAAAGTAGATGGTATGTCAGATGGCAGTTATGTCAGGATGGATAGTAATGGTAATTTCTACATTATGACATCATCAACAGGTAATAATAATGATACCTTAATTAAGGTTAATTTTGATAAAAATACAAGTGAAGTTATTTACACTACAGATATGGAGAAGTTGTATTCATTACAAAGTGATGGTGAGTATTTATATTTTTTTGAGTCTACACAAAGCAGAGAAACAAAGTCATATTTCACAGCAATAGATATGAATGGTACATTAAAAGCACAATATGAAATGGAATATGATGAGGAATTTTTGGAAAAAGCAAAAAAATATTATGAGCAGTATCCAGAGGATACTTCTGTTGTTGTGGATGCATCAGGAATCTGTGTATATGGGATTGACGAAAGATATATTCTTATGGGCAGCAATAGTGATTCAGATGTATATAAGAATTTAAAATCTCTTAATAGCAAACCGTATAAAAAGGTGATAACAACAGGCGTAGGAGTAATAAATAAAATGGATTATCTGAATAGTGGCACTGCATCAATAAAACAGATATATCAGAATTTATCATAGTTACAGAGCAGGGTTAAATATAAAATGTTTAATCCTGCTTTTTAAAAATAATTACGGGGAGAAGGGATGTTATGGCAGAGCTTAAAAGAATTGTTGGAAAAACATATATAGGTCTGTTAGTATGTTTATTAGTGTTTAATATGCTGATACTTGTCAGCGATAAAACAGATGACCTGCAGGTAACATATGCATATATAGAAATGCTTAATACGGCTGAAGGTGTTAAGTCAGATAGCAAACTGAGTACGGAAGCGGCAACGATAGCGTGGCAGGAATATTTTCAGAAATATGAAATCAATGGCAGTGACAGTTCTGACAAGACAGCAGCTGCTAAACAGGCAAGAGAGAAGTTAATGCAGCAGGCAAAGTATATAGATAATTACAAGGGGATAATTGAGGATAAAAGACAGACAGCAATATTATATGCAACAGCGGGAACTTATAAAAAGAACAGCTTTGAATATAACAACTTATTAAAAACGCAATATGATTTATCACAGATAATAGATGCAGATGTACAATTAAGTAATGGATTGTGGTTAGAAAAATTATATAAGAATAATTATATTCATTTATTAACATTAATTACGTGTGTATATACAGTATATATGTTTTTTTCGGAAAGAAAAAACGGATTATATCATATTGTACATACAGGTCAGAGTGGAAGGGGAGTTCTGTTTGTTAAGAGAAGTATAATATTGTTAATACAGGCGGTAGTAACGAATGTTGCACTGTATACAGAGTCAGCGGTTATGCTGCTTAACAGATATGATGGTGTAAAAGACCTGAATGTTGCAGCCGTAAGTGATGAATATTTTATACTTACTTCGGGTAAGCTTTCAAGAATACAGTTTTTAGGATTAATAATATTATTATCGATATTGGCAAATGTTGTATTATCGCTTGTTTTATGGGCAATTTTATTGTGCTTTGGCAATGTAAATATTGGTCTGTTTTTTTATTGCTGTATTTGTGTGGCTGATGTGGTGATATATAAGGTTATTTCAGCAAAATCTATATTGCAGATATTTAAGTATCTGAATGTATATTATTTATTTTTTCCGAATAAAGCAGCAGAATACTTTAACTGGGGATGTTTTAACATTGCAGTATCTTTGTTAACAACTACGATAATTGTATCGGTATTTATAGGAATACTGGCTTTGTTTGCAAGTGCATATATCAGCATAAGAAAATATTTCACTGGTAAGATGAATATAGTAGAAAACGCTATAGAGTTAATTCTGACATATATTATGAGATTAATGGTAAAGACGAATAATTTCGGTAAAGAAGTTTATAAGATATTAATTTCACAGGGAATAATATGGATACTGCTGCTTCTTGCATATATTGCAGCTAATGTAGAGCCAAGCTATGGGGTTATATATGATGCCAAAAAGAGTTATATGTTAGGATATTATGAGAAAGCGGAAGGGTTAAGTTATGGTACGGAATTAATAGATATTTATAATGAATATAATGATGAATATGAAGATTTTCTTGATAACTTTGATTATTCTGCTGAAGGCGCGAAAACACTTCTTGCTAATAGACAGGACTTATTTAATACTGTAAAAGAGAATTTTAATTATATTAAACAGATGAATGAGAAGGGAATATCAGCCGTTGTAATTAATCCATATGAGTATACAGAAACAATAGGAAACAGAGAGTGGAATAATCAGGAACTTATTGCAATGATAAATGTTATTGCAGCTATTGTTATTTCATGCGGGTTTATAGCATATGAAAAGAAATCAATGGTAAAGAGTCTGGCTCTTACGGGAATGAACAGAAGAAAATGGCTGGTAAAGAAGTTGTTTATCCAGAGTATGCTTAGTCTGCTATTTGCCTGTATTACATATGGGATGTATTATAAGAAGCTTTGTGGTGTATATACATATACTAATATAACAGCACCATTGAAAAGTATAATGCTGTTTCAGAATTACATAATAAACCCACCGATAATAGTATATATTTTTATTGATTTTATGATTAAATATATGTTCCTTTTGGGAATACAAATGATAATGTCAGTTGTATCTATATATGTTAAATATTCATATTGTTTTATTGCAGGGCTGGTAATTATTTTACCACAATTATTGTATATGCTTGGGTTTAAGTTTATGTATAAAATATCAATAGTAAAGTATATGGCATTTTTCAGATGTTGGATAGAAAGCGGAAGGACGATGACTGTTTACTGGTTTTTGACTGGAATAATTATTTTGATTGGAATAGGCGCAACTATATATATTATGAATGTATTCCAGCATAAGGCTGTTATAAATAAAAATGATAAGGAAAGGAGTTAATTAAAATATGGAATTAGAGCTTATAAATTTAAAAAAAACTTATGGAACAGTACAAGCGTTAAAAGGAATAAATTATAAATTTACATCAGGAATATATGGAATATTAGGTTCAAATGGTGCAGGAAAGAGTACTATGATTAATCTTATTACCGATAATATTTCAAGAGATAAGATTAATGGTGGAAGTATTTTATATAGTCAGGATAAAGAAAAAAAAGACATATTGAAGCTTGGAAAAAATTTTAGGAAAATTGTTGGATATATGCCACAACAGCAGGGATTTTATGAGGATTTTTCGCCTATGGCATTTCTTAAATATATGGCAGAAATTAAAGAAGTGAAAAAAATTAAAGTATCAGATAAAAATGGAAATACAATTACTAAAAGTGTTAATCAGCAGATAGAAGAGCTTCTCGATGTAGTTAACCTTAGTAATGTTGCATATAAGAAAATAGGTGGTTTTTCGGGAGGTATGAAACAGAGAGTTCTTTTGGCACAAGCTTTATTAGGAGAACCTAGAATTCTTATACTTGATGAACCCACTGCTGGACTTGACCCTAAAGAAAGAATTTCAATAAGAAATTATATTGCAGAATTATCAAAGAATAAGATAATTCTTTTTGCAACACATGTAGTAAGTGATATAGAGTGTATAGCCGATAAGGTTATTTTATTAAAAGATGGACAAATTATAGCAACAGGCACTCCTGTAGAATTGATTGAGAATATGTCAGGAAAAGTAGGAGAAATTACTTGTTCTCTTGAGCAGATTAGTGATAAACAGAAAAAATATAAGATAGGTAATATAAGACAAAGAAAAAATGGTTTAGCATTGAGGGTAGTAGGAGATGAGTTACCTGATGAAGCAGTAAAAGTTGAAGATAATATTAATCTGGAAGATGTATATTTATATTATTTTGAATAAATATTAATTATATCTAAGAAAACAGGAAAAATGAATAAAATTAAAGATTTTATTGTTGAAAATTCTAGTGGAGAAATGTTTGTTGTTGGAGTTGTAATGTATGTTTGAGAATGAGTGTTAAGTCTGTCACCTGAATTCCAATAAAACATCAATTAAGTTGTCTTTCTTTCTGTCATAGTGTATACTATTAACAATACGAAACGTATGTTTGGTATACTGAAATGGTATGTAATAGTATGAGTATAAGCGTATGGTAGTGATATGAAGAAAAGTGTAAGCAGCAATAAGCAGGTTAAAAAGGGCGCGGATACAGGCATAAGTATAGACGGATATATAGATTATAATGCATTTAATGAGGCAAGGGAGCGCATAATAGGAAAGGCACATAATGACAAGGGAATAGGCACATTGTCGGAAAAGACACTGCATGCTGTTCTTAAGAATTATTACGAGCCGGATGAAGATAAGCACGAGGTGGCTATAGATGGCTACTATGCTGATATATTTAATGACAGCGGAATAATAGAGATACAGACAAGACAGCTTAATAAGCTGCGTGATAAGCTTACGGTATTTCTTGAAGAATATCATGTCACGGTCGTATATCCATGTGCATATAATAAGTGGTTGAGCTGGATAGATCCGGAGAGCGGGGAAGTAGGTGCAAAAAGAAAGTCACCAAGGCACTATACGGAATATGATGCATTTTTTGAGCTGTACAAGATAAAGAGCTTTCTTGACCATCCTAATCTGTCGGTACATCTGGTGCTTATGGATATAGAAGAATATAAGCTGTTAAACGGCTGGAATTATACGAAAAAAAGAGGTGCAACCAGATACGACAGGGTGCCTCTTGGAGTGAGGCGTATAGTAGAGCTTGACAGACCAGAGGATTATATGCAGTTCGTGCCGATAGAGTTAGAGGATGAGTTCATTGTAAAAGACTTTGCAAAGGCGGCAGGAGTACGCGAAGATACAGCAAGGCTGGGACTTAATATACTCAATCATCTTGGCGTTGTTAAGCGTGTCGGAAAGAAAGGTAACGCATATGTATACAGCTGTTGATGATGTGTTCAGAATATCTGTAAGAAACCTTGTTGAGTTTATGTGTACCTCAGGTGATATAGATAACAGGGATGTGTCAGTTCCCGATGTTAAGGTTATGCAGGAGGGGGCGAGAATACACAGAAAGATACAACATTCCATGGGTTCATCATATCACGCGGAGGTGCTTTTAAGGCATGCAGTTCCACTTACCTCGGTTAATGGTTATGATTATACACTTAAGATAGAAGGCAGGGCAGACGGTATAATCGCTGATATCAGTGAGGATGAGTATGGCAATAAGACACCTCATGGTGATGTTACCATAGATGAGATAAAGACTATGCAGTCAGATGTCACAAAGCTTAAAGAGCCGGTGTATGTGCATAAGGCGCAGGCTTTAGTATATGGTTATATATATCTTAGTAAGCATAATCTTGACAGCATTAATATACAGATGACCTACTGTAATACTGAGACTGAAAAAATAGTAAGATTTACAGAAAACTACGATAAAGACCGGATTAGTGCGTGGTTTTTAAAGCTTGTAAATGACTTTAAAAGGTGGATGGATTATGTATTTGACGAAAGACAGTTAAGAAATGACTCAATACATAAGTTAAGCTTTCCGTTTGAGTACAGGGAAGGGCAGAAAAAGCTTGTGGCGAGTGTATACAAGTCGATAGAGCAGGAAAGAACGCTGTATATACAGGCGCCTACAGGAGTTGGAAAGACTATTTCCACGGTGTATCCTTCGGTACAGGCGTGTGGAAGAGGACTGGCAGACAAGATATTTTATCTTACCTCCAAGACGATAACAAGGACAGTCGCAGAGGAGGCTTACAGCATACTAAGGGATAAGGGACTGCATTTTACGACAGTCACCCTTACTGCCAAGGATAAGATATGCCATATGGATGAAAGAAACTGCAATCCTGAGTTCTGTGAATATGCTAAGGGTCATTTTGACAGGATAAATGATGCTGTGTATGACATCATAACGCATGAGAATGTAATAGACAGGGAAAAGATACTTGAGTATTCTGTCAAGCATAAGGTATGCCCTTTTGAAATGTCACTTGATGTGTCATACTGGTGCGATGGCATAATATGCGATTATAATTATCTGTTTGACCCGGATGCATCGCTTAAAAGATACTTTGCAGATGGTACAAAGGGCAATTATATATTTCTTGTCGATGAAGCACATAATCTTGTTGACAGGGCAAGGCAGATGTACAGTGCAGTTCTTGTAAAAGAGGACTTCTTAAAGTGTAAAAATGCTGTGAAGGATATGGATAAAAGGCTTGCCTCATCACTTGAAAAGTGTAATAAGTATCTATTGTCACTAAAACGGCAGTGCGACAAAGAATATATAATAGTTGATGACTGCGGGACATTTCCGGATACACTGTCAAAGTGCTTTTCGTATATGCAGAAGTTCCTTGACAAATATAAGAATAATCCAGTAAGTGACGAGATAATGGAGTTTTTCTTTTCGGTAAGACATTTTCTTAATATGTATGACTGTGCGGATGATAAGTATGTGACATATGCAGAGTTAGCGGATGATGGTAATCTGCTTTTGCATCTTTACTGTGTCGACCCATCAGGCAATATATCACTAAGACTAAGTCAGGGAAAGGCTGCTGTTATGTTTTCGGCTACATTTCTGCCGGTTAATTACTTTAAGGAAATGATATCGGGAAACACAGAAGATTATGCTGTATATGCACACTCACCTTTTGATACTTCTAATAAAAGAGTGATTGTAGGAAGGGATGTAAGCAGCAGGTATACAAGAAGAAATGTAAATGAATATACGAAGGTGGCAGATTATATACGAAAGCTTGTGACATCACGGGATGGCAGATATATGGTGTTCTTTCCGTCATACAGCTATATGCAGGCTGTCTATGATGTGTATACAGAAAAGTACCAGAGTAATATTATAGAGCTGGCTGACAATGATATGGCATCTGACATGGTTTTGGATATATTTTCTTTATCCGGCGGCAGTGTATACAATATAATAAAGCAGCCACCTAATATGAAGGAGGCTGACAAGGAGAAGTTTCTGTCGCTTTTTATGGAAAAGGACAGTACTAATATAGTCGGTTTCTGCGTGCTTGGAGGTATATTTTCAGAAGGCATAGACTTAAGAGGAGAGGCTCTTATTGGCGCTGCTATTGTTGGAACAGGAATACCCATGATATGCAGGCAGAGAAATATATTAAGGGATTACTTTGATTCACGGGGCAGAAACGGATATCAGTATGCCTATGTGTATCCCGGAATGAATAAGGTGCTGCAGGCGGCAGGAAGAGTTATAAGAACTGACAGCGACAAGGGGATTATTCTTCTTTTAGATGACAGGTTCTTAACGAAGGAGTATGAGCAGCAGTACCCAAGGGAATGGGATGTTATATATCCGTGTGACATAGCAGGAGTGGACGGCTGCATAAAAGAATTCTGGGATAAAGAAGGATAACAATAGTCGTATAATAGCTGTTATTGATAATTAAAAAGCAGATTTTAAGTGTCAGAAGCACAGAACACATTGCTAAATTGTCAGATATATGATATTATTTTAATATAAATATAAACGTGAATTGCTAATTATGAGATTATTTATGTTTGGAGAAAACAATATGGAAGAGAGCATTATAAAGGAATTAATTAATTCTAATGCTGGAGTTGAAGAGTGGAAAAAGGCAGGATTTAATGATTTACAGGCATTAGAGATTACTATTGGCATTAAGAGCGGTATAGACGTATCAAAGTATGCGTCAGAAGAATTTAATGAAAGACAGATGAAGGTTATAAGAAATGCTCTGGAGGAAGGCATAGATGTCACACCTTTTGCAGATGCAGAGTATGATTATATGCAGATGGAGCAGATAAAGGAGGGCATAAAGGAAGACATAGACCTTTCGCTTATATGCAATCCAAAGTATGATTACGCTGTTATGAGAGAGATAAGGATGGCACTTAAGTACAAGTTCGACTTAAGCAGATATGCAGGTCTTGGCTATCCGGGAGAGGTGTTAAGACAGATAAGGCTGTCTAAGAAGGATGATATAGATATCTCATTTTTTGTTAAAGACAACTATAATGCGAGCCAGTTGAACGAAATCAGATTAGGTATTATAAAGTGTGTTGATATATCAAAGTATATGCTGCACGAATATACAGCGGAGCAGATGAAGCAGTTAAGGCTTGGACTTGAAGCCGGTATAGATATAACAAAGTATAATATGATAGGTTTTTCATCGGGGCAGATGGAACAGATAAGACTTGGACTTGAAGAAGGCATAGATGTCACACCTTACGCAGACCCATTTATAGATGCGGTAAGGATGAAGGAAGCAAGGCTTAATGCAGAACATAAGGGAACACCTGAGACACAGCAGCTCAATGAACTGCAGAGTCAGGAGATACTTCTTGGACTACAGAGCGGCGTTGATGTCAGTGTGTATGCAGACCCAAGGTATACGTTCAGACAGATGGAACAGATAAGAATCAGGCTTGAAAAGGGTATAGACCCATCGGAACTACTGATATACAAGGATAATTAGTTATTCATTATGAGTAGGAAACAGGTAACTATAAATGATTGGAGGATTCAGAAGTGAGTAATGTATATGAAAAACAGACGGAATTGAATACCAAGAATGTAGTTGTCAGTGTTGCTGAAAATCATATGAGAGCTAGCATTGTCCTTGATGAGATAGGACAGGATGGAGCATACACATATGAGGAGGTAATAGATAAGCTGTCAGCAGCAGGAGTGCGGACTGGTATAGATGAAGCGAAGATAAGGGATGTTATCGTTAAGAAGATATACGGACAGGAAGTAGTTGTAGCACAAGGAAAAGAGGCAGTCAATGGTACTGATGGACACTACATTTTCTACTTCGATGAGAACTATGAGAGAGATAACAAGCCAACCTTAAGGGAAGATGGCTCAGTTGATTACTTTAATGTAAAGCTTTTTGAGAAGGTAAGTCAGGATGACAAGCTTGCAGAATATGTAGAACCGACAAAGGGTGAGTTCGGATATGATGTATGTGGAAAGCTGCTTGTGCCAAAGCCGGGAAGACCAAGCCCAAGATTAAGAGGACGTGGTTTTACAGTATCAGATGATGGAAAGACTTATTATGCACAGCTTGATGGTAAGGTAGAGTACCGTAACTACGACCTTAATGTAAGTAATGTATACAGTGTTTCCGGCGACCTTGATATTGGAACAGGAAGTATTGACTTTAATGGTGATGTAACTATCAGCGGCGGTGTACATAGCGGTGTTACAGTCCATGCCATGGGCAATATATTTATAGGCGGTTATGTTGAGGATGCCATACTTAAGGCAGGCAAGGATATAATCATCAAGGATGGCGTTAATGCAAGAGAGAACGGACTTATTGAAGCAGAAGGCAATGTATCAGCAAGATTTTTTGAAAATGCAAAGATTATAAGCCACGGAGATATTAAGTGTGACTATATGCTTAATACTAATGCTATGGCATATGGCAATATATATCTTGAAGGAAAGCTTGGTTCTGTTATCGGTGGAGATATAACAGGAATAAGAGGCGTTACGGTCAAGGGCTGCGGCAGTGATGCATTTGCAAAGACGGTTATAAGAGTAGGTGCCACAAAGAGCTTAAACTCAGAGTATGCCCAGATTATTATGAAGATTAAGGACATTGACTCAGAAATAGAGCGTTACGACCAGGCTATGTATAAGTTTGACATATTAAAGAAGTCTGGTTCGGATAAGTTTGATGAGACCCTTTACAGAAAGGTATTCCAGACAAAGATTGTAAAGAAGGCTGAGAAGGCAAAGTATGAAGAACGAGGCAGATATCTGTACTCTCTTATAAGAGAGTCAGAGAAGGCGGTTGTCAAGGTTGATAAGAATATATATCCCGGCAGCAGAGTGTTTATGGGTGATAAGACATATGTGCCAAGTGCTGCATTTACACACGTTGTACTTGTTAAGACAACATCAGGAATAAATATCAGGAACTATGAATAGAGATAGTGCGCCAGCAGAATGACACAATAAAGATAAGTTTAAGAGGTAATATATGATTAAAGAGGTAGCATCAATAGACCTTCCGGTACATGAGCGCATGGTTGTAAGAAAGAACAGGCTTACACCACAGGATTATACAGGCGGCAGTGTACCGAGAATATCTATAGTTACAGGAACTCATGGTGACGAGCTTGACGGGCAGTATATATGCTATGAGATTATAAGAAGAATTAATAAGACTCCTCACAAGCTTAAAGGAATAATTGATATATATCCAGATATTAATCCCCTTGGAATAGATATAGGTTCAAGGGGAATTCCAATGTTTGAGCTTGATATGAACAGGGTATTCCCGGGAGATAATAATGGTGCTGTGGCAGAGAGTGTTGCTGCCGGCATAGTAAGCGACATTATAGGCAGTGATTTCTGTCTTGATATACATTCAAGCAACATTTTCGTAAGAGAGATGCCACAGGTAAGGCTGAATGATGATGATGTTGATAAGCTTCTTCCATATGCAAAGATGCTTAATGCTGATTTTGTATGGATATTTTCATCTATAACAGTGTTAGATGCGACACTTGCATATAGTCTTAATCACCTGGGAGTGCCAACACTTGTCGCAGAGATGGGCGTTGGAAACAGAATTAATAAAGAATACAGTCTTCAGCTTCTTGATGGAATATTTAATCTTATGATACAGCTTGGAATATGGGAGGATGAACCGGTAAAGGTAAGAGAGCCGATTATATCTACAGAGGGCGAGGTCAACTTCCTCACTGCAAAGGAAAGCGGTATATTTGTTCCGGCTATTAATTCCTGTGGTATTATACATATGGGAGATAATATAGGAGATATAATAGAGCCGATAGAAGGAAGAATTCTACAGCATATAGAGTCGCCTATGGATGGAATTGTATTCACACTCAGGGAAAATCCAGTTGTATACAAGGGAGCACTCCTTGCCAGAGTGCATGGAGGCAAAAAGTGATGAGAAAAGAAGTATTATACAGTTTAAAAGGCATATACAGGGAAAACTTCGAGATAGAAGGCTACAGATTTGGAAATGGTGAGAAGTCGGCGTGTATAGTCGGTGCTATGCGTGGCAATGAAATGCAGCAGCTATATATATGCTCACAGCTTATAAAGGTGCTTAAAGAACTTGAGGCACACGGCGCTATATCACACAATCACGAAATTCTTGTAATACCGTCAGCTAACAGGTTTTCAATGAATGTGGAAAAGAGGTTCTGGCCGATAGATAATCTTGATATTAACAGAATGTTTCCGGGAGATATGGCAGGAGATACAACCAAGCAGATAGCGGCAGCTATATTTGAAAGCTGCAGGGGTTACAATTATGGTATACAGTTTGCAAGCTTTTATATGCCGGGTGACTTTATTCCTCATGTGCGTATGATGGAAACGGGCTATCAGAGTGCCAGTCTTGCTAATCTTTTCGGATTACAGTATGTAGTTATAAGAAAGCCAAAGCCTATGGACACAGCTACACTTAACTATAACTGGCAGATGAATGGAACGAATGCATTTTCAATATACACTAACAGCACAGATATGGTCGATGACAAGTCGGCAAGACAGGCTGTGTCTTCAGTGTTAAGATTTCTTACAAGAATGGGTATCGTAAAGTACAATAATCACAGTGGTTATATAGCCAGCGTTATCAATGAATACGACTTATCAGCAGTCAAGACTTATGATGCAGGCTTCTATAAAAGGTTAAAGGAGCCGGGTGATCCGGTAGTCCACAACGAGGTTATCGGACAGGTCATAGACCCGTGTGAAGGTTTTGTAAAGAGCGAGATAATATCTCCGACAGACGGAATAGTGTTCTTTGCACATACTGCGCCTATGGTTATGAGTAATGAGGTTGTATACAAGATTATCAGACGTATGCACGAGTAAATCAATCTTGTTTATTTACCGCTAATGTGGTACAATAATAAACATTCTTTCAATAATTGCGATTATGGTATTCTGTTATGTGATATTTCAGACTATTCTGACATCACTTAGCGGTAGCAGTAATTGCATTAAGAAAGAATAAATGTATCTGTACGGTTACAGTTGATTAAGAAAGGAATTAATTAAGATGAGTGGCGTAAGAAGAGTTTTTGTTGAAAAGAAGAAGCCTTTCGCAGTTAATGCCAAGGAACTTCACGATGAAATCACAGGATATCTTGGAATAAAGGATATCACAGATGTAAGGGTGCTTATAAGATATGACATCGAAAATCTTTCAGATGATACATACAAGAAGGCACTTACTACAGTTTTCTCAGAACCACCTGTAGATGATGTTTATGAAAATGAATTTACAGCATCTGAGGATGACTATGTATTCTCTGTTGAATATCTTCCCGGACAGTTTGACCAGAGAGCTGATTCAGCAGAACAGTGTGTTAAGTTTCTCAACGAGAATGAAACTCCAGTAATTAAGACAGCAACTACTTATATTATCTCAGGTAAGCTTACTGATGATGATAAGGATAAGATTAAGAACCATTGTATTAATCCGGTTGACTCAAGAGTGGCTGATGAGAATATCCCAGAGACTCTTGTTACTAAGTTCGATACGCCAGCGGATGTTATTATATTTGACGGGTTCAAGGATATGGAGGAGGATAAGCTTAAGGCTTTATACGACTCACTTGGACTTGCCATGACATTTAAGGATTTTAAGTTCATTCAGGATTACTTTAAGAATGAAGAAAAGAGAAATCCATCGATGACAGAAATCAGAGTACTTGATACATACTGGTCTGACCACTGCCGTCACACAACATTTGCAACAGAATTAAAAGATGTTACTTTTAAGGATGGTTATTACAGAGCTCCTATGGAGGAAACTTACAATAAGTATCTTTCTGACAGGGCTGTTATATATAAAGACAGAAAAGATAAGTTCGTATGCCTTATGGACTTAGCCCTTATGGGTATGAAGAAGTTAAAGGCAGAAGGCAAGCTTGAAGATCAGGAAGAGTCTGATGAGATTAATGCCTGCTCTATAGTTGTTCCTGTTGAGATTGACGGAAAGACAGAGGAGTGGCTTGTAAACTTCAAGAACGAAACTCATAACCACCCAACAGAGATAGAGCCATTTGGTGGTGCTGCTACCTGCCTTGGTGGAGCTATAAGAGACCCACTTTCAGGACGTACATATGTATATCAGGCTATGCGTATCACAGGTGCAGCAGACCCTACAGTTCCAGTAGCAGATACACTTCACGGAAAGCTTCCTCAGAGAAAGATAGTTACAGAGGCAGCACACGGTTACAGCTCATATGGTAACCAGATAGGTCTTGCTACAGGCTATGTTAAGGAAATATATCACCCAGATTACGTTGCAAAGCGTATGGAGATAGGTGCAGTTATAGCGGCAGCACCAAGAAGTGCTGTTAAGAGAGAGAATTCTGACCCGGGAGATATTATTATTCTTCTTGGCGGTAGAACAGGACGTGATGGATGTGGCGGTGCTACAGGTTCATCTAAGGTTCACACAGAAGAGTCGATAGAGACTTGTGGAGCTGAAGTTCAGAAAGGTAATGCACCTACAGAGCGTAAGATGCAGCGACTTTTCAGAAGACCAGAGGTAACTAAGCTTATTAAGAAATGTAACGACTTTGGTGCAGGTGGTGTTTCAGTAGCCATCGGTGAGCTTGCAGCAGGTCTTACAGTTGACCTTGACAAGGTTCCTAAGAAGTATGAAGGTCTTGACGGAACAGAGCTTGCTATATCAGAGTCACAGGAAAGAATGGCAGTTGTAGTTGCCCCAGCAGATGTTAAGGAATTCCTTGCATATGCAGCAGAGGAGAACCTTGAAGCTGTTGAGGTTGCTGTTGTTACAGAGGAGCCTAGACTTGTACTTAACTGGAGAGGTAAGGATATCGTTAATATTTCAAGAGCATTTCTTGATACTAACGGCGCACATCAGGAGACATCTGTACTTGTGGATATTCCAGATGAGAATGAGAATTATCTTAAGGCAAAGGAAGTTGAAGATGTTAAGGGTAAGTGGCTTAAGACACTTGCAGACCTTAATGAGTGCTCACAGAAGGGACTTGTTGAAAGATTTGATGGTTCTATCGGTGCAGGTTCAGTGCTTATGCCTTATGGCGGTAAGTACCAGCTCACAGAAACTCAGGCTATGGTTGCAAAGCTTCCAGTGCTTAAGGGCAAGTGCGATACAGTAACTATGATGGCTTATGGTTTTGACCCATATCTTTCTAAGTGGAGTCCATACCACGGAGCTATGTATGCAGTTACAGACTCAGTTGCAAAGATTGTTGCTGCTGGTGGTGACTACAGCAGGATTAGATTTACATATCAGGAATACTTTAGAAGAATGACAGAGGACCCATCAAGATGGAGCCAGCCTTTTGCAGCACTTCTTGGTGCTTACGAGGCACAGCTTGGCTTCGGACTTCCATCTATCGGTGGTAAGGACTCTATGTCAGGAACATTTGAACATATAGATGTACCACCTACATTATGCTCATTTGCAATAGATGTAGCTAAGGAACAGGATATTATCACACCTGAATTAAAGAAGGCTGGCAATGTCCTTGTAAGATTTGACATTGAAAAAGATAAGTATGACCTTCCTGTATTCTCACAGATTAAGGAATTATACTCAGCTATCCACGAAGCTATCAGGAGCAAGGCAATCGTATCTGCATATGTGCTTGATGCTAATGGTTTAGTTCCAGCGATAAGCAAGATGGCATTTGGTAATAAGCTTGGTGTGGCTGTTGAGTCTTCAGTATCAAAGGAAGAATTATTTGCACCAGCATATGGCTGCATAGTAGCAGAAGTAGACAGCTCTAAGCTTGCAGAGATTAAGGCAGCTTATACTAAGGTTGGTACAGTAACCGAAGAAGCTAAGTTTACATATGAAGATGTTTCAATCAATATTGAGGAAGCCTTAAGTGTATGGAAGGATACTCTTGAAGATGTATTCCCAACAAAGGTAACTAAGGAAACAGACAAGATTGAAACACCTGTATATTCAGCAGGCAATGTATATGTATGCAGGAATAAGGTTGCAAAGCCAACTGTATTTATACCAGTATTTCCGGGTACTAACTGTGAGTATGACAGTGCAAAGGCATTTGAGAGAGCCGGCGCTGATACTATTATCAAGGTATTCAAGAACCTTGATGCAGAAAGCATAAGAGAGTCTGTTGATGAGTTTGAAAAGGCTATTAACCAGTCACAGATTATTATGTTCCCGGGCGGATTTTCAGCAGGTGATGAACCAGATGGTTCTGCCAAGTTCTTCGCAACAGCATTCCGTAATGCTAAGATGAAGGAGGCAGTTGAGAAGCTCCTCAATGAAAGAGATGGTCTTGCACTTGGTATCTGTAATGGTTTCCAGGCTCTTATCAAGCTTGGCTTAGTACCTAACGGTAAGATAACAGGACAGGATGTTAATTCTCCTACATTAACATTTAATACAATCAACCGTCATATATCTAAGATGGTATATACAAAGGTTGTTACTAATAAGAGCCCATGGCTTGCAGGTGCAGAACTTGGAAAGGTATACTGCAACCCAGCTTCACACGGTGAAGGACGTTTCGTAGCACCTAAGGAATGGCTTGATAAGCTCTTTGCAAACGGTCAGGTGGCTACACAGTACTGTGACCCAGAAGGCAACATTTCTATGGATGAAGAATGGAATGTCAATGGCTCATATATGGCTGTTGAAGGTATCACAAGTCCGGACGGAAGATGCTTAGGTAAGATGGCACATTCTGAAAGACGTGGTGACTCAGTAGCTATCAACATCTATGGCGAACAGGATATTAAGATATTTGAGTCAGGTGTTAAGTACTTTAAGTAATAAATAAAGTTTATAATGTCACGTTATAATATGATTAAAGGGTCAAAAGGTATCATCGATGCATGCTTGCATGCAATTCGATG
>OGLM01001640.1_pt1 | contig 22595 bp, 20 predicted proteins | sample 1572531 | NCBI WGS metagenome assembly OGLM01 (sample SAMEA2581909, study PRJEB24529) | metagenome | biome: Human gut stool | place: China | collected 2011 | reverse complement strand
GGCCGAAGGTCGTGTCAAACTTTAGCACCTTAAGAACCTTCGGCCCGAAGGGCGCGTCCCCTTCCACCGCTCACGCGGTTCCCCTCCCCCATAGATGGGGGAGGCAAGTTTTAAGGAGCGGCCCGTCAAACTTACGCCTCCTCAGGCCCTAGGCCTGTCACCCCTCGCACACGCAGGGTGCGTCAACCTTCGGGCCCGAAGGGCCCGTCTATTTCATCATGGACGATGGTATTTCTTCCTTTTTTCTTTGCCTCAAACATATACCCGTCGGCCCGGGCGATGATGGAGTCTATGGTGTCCCCCTCCCTGGCGGCGGTGATTCCTACGGACATGGTGACGTGGAGGGGACCGGACTCGTGGTTCACGAAGGCGCTGCTCACGGTCTGCTGGAAGCGGGCGGCAATGGGAAGAATGTCGGTGCGGTTCTTGATGGGATAAATACCGATAAACTCCTCTCCGCCCCAGCGGCCTATGGTATCGGTTTTACGGATGGCACCGGTGGCGGCTTTGGCAAACATTTTCAGCATGGCGTCCCCCGCCTGGTGGCCATAGCGTTCATTAAAATCGTGGAAATGGTCGATATCCGCAAAGAGCACCGCGAAGGGTCTGTGCAAACGGTGGAATTCAGAGAAACGAAGCTGCAGCGCCGCGTGAAGGAACGTGCGGTTCGGAAGACCGGTGAGGGAATCATGGTAGGCCAGGGAGTACAGATTCTGTACAATGCGGGTTTCCCGGCCCAGGAAATTCAGAATTTCGAAAATTTCCGCCACCAGCTTGATATGCCCTTCCTCGTCGGTGAGGGGGATGAAATGGGCATTCACCACCACCATGTATCCCTTCTTGTGGGTGAGCACCAGCTTTTTCGAAGCGGCCTTTTTCCTGTCCATACAGTTCAAAAGAGGGCAGTAGGTCTCGCAGAGCGGCGTCCCCTCCTCATCCATGTGGTTCAAGTCCGTATCAGGGCAGCGCCTCCCTACCATGTCGGCGGCGCTGTAGCCGGTAATGCGCTCCGCCTCTTTATTCCAGTACACAATGGTACGATCCGGCTTCACTATGTATACTCCATAGGGGAAATTTTCTACCAGCTGAAAGAAATCCTTTTCATTAACCAAGGCAGCATCCCCTCCCTTCTTTTATTACAGTTTGTTTTTTAAGCGTTTCTATAATACATATCTTATAATTTCCGCATACCGATTGCAAGCCCCAGCCTTGCGGCCTCTCCCGCTTTCATTTCCAGCACCGAAGACGCCTTCAGGCACGCCGAGAAACCTATCCAGGGACGGAGGCGGGGCACGATTTTCACGATGGTCATAGAGGAATCAAAATACACCGCGTCGATGGCAAACCACATAAAGCACATGTGAATGCTGTTCGTGGACCGAAGAAACAGCCCCTCTCCGGAGGGAAGGGGGGCGCGGAGCATGAGCCCCTTAAACCGGGCCCACCAGCTCACCGCCATCTCCACGGAAATGGAAATCTCCGGATGGTTTTCAAAAGACCAGACTTCTTGTTTCAAGATGATTTCTCCTATAAAAAAGACCGTGAAGGGATTCACGGAACAGAAAAAGGGTTCTAAAGTTTCTGACGGGAAGGTTCTTAAGATTGACGCCCGCTTCGCGGGCGATGGTTCTCAGGTTTGATGGGCCCTTTGGGCCCAAGGGTTGTGGTATCGCCCTGGCAGGCGCATTTTATATTCCGCCTCGCGGAGCTTTGTTGTCCCACCGCCTGCGAGGTGGCAAGCGAACACGATTCGTAGGGAAGCAACAGCGACCTGAGAATCGTGTGAACCCTTTCCCGTGGAGAAAGGTGGTGCCGACAGGCACCAAAGGGGGATTTCGCAATATTGGTTTAGTGGTGAAGAGCCGCTATCGCGGCTTCCCCCTTGCCCGCTTCGCGGGACTTCCCCCGCACGCGGTGGCAGAACAACCCGTGCTTACCATAGAGCAACTTATGAAAGAAATGCCTTGCGGAGCCTTGTTGTGCCCCCACCTGCGGGAGAAAGGTGGTGCCGTAAGGCACCAAAGGGGGTCGCCGCCGCAGGCGGCATTTATACCGGCGCCGCAGGCGCCCACCACAACCCTCACGGCCGAAGGCCGTGTCAAACCTTTGAACCCTTTGCACCTTTTGAACCCTCACGCCCGCCAGGGCGTCAACCCTCGCACCCGCAGGGTGCATCCCCTTCCACCGCTCACGCGGTCCCCCTCCCCCATAGATGGGGGAGGCAAGTTTTAAAAAAATGCAGTCCCCCTTCCCCCATAGATGCAAGTTTAAAAAAACGCAGTCCCCTTTCCCCTGCAAGCAGGGGGAGGCAAGTTTTAAGGAGTGGGCCGTCAAACCTGCCGCGCCAGCGGCTCACTTCCCCATGGTCTGCATGAGGGAAATGAGCGACGGCAGGAGCACCACTACGAAGATGGCGGGGAAAATGCAGAACACCAGGGGGAAGACCATTTTCACCGGGGCCTTCATGGCCTGGGTTCTGGCTCTCTGGCGTCTTAGGTCTCTCATGTTGTCGGCCTGGATAACCAGGGTGTCGGACATGGAAGCGCCAAGGCGTTCGGACTGCACCACCGACATGACGAAGAGGTATACGTCCTGCACGTCGCAGCGTTTGGCCATGAGCTGCATGGAGCGTCGGCGGGTCATGCCCATTCTTGTATCCCGCAGCATGCGGCGGAATTCATCGATTAAGGGGCCTTCCATGCGTTCCACCACTTTACGCATGGCGCCGTCCAGGGAAAGGCCGGCCTGCACGGAAATGGAGAGGAGGTCAAGCACATCCGGCAGCTGACGGACGATGAGGTCCTGTCTTTTCCGGATGATATGGTTCAATACGCCGAAGGGAAGGAGGGCACCGAAGAGGAAGCTGCCCCATACGACACAGAGACCCTGGACTGTGTCCATGGGGTTCTTTGTGGTGTAATAAAAGCCCATGAGGCCGCAGAAAATCATGGAGAAAAACCAGATGCCCACCACCGGGCGCACCTTCCATATGCCCTGTTTCCCTGCCAGCATGATGCGCTTTTCCATGAGTTTAGGCATGGAGGAGGGGGCGAAGTTGGACAGAAATTCCATCACGTGAGCCAGGAGCCGTCCTACGGTACGCTGGTAGAGAGGAATCTTTTTCAGGTCATCTTCCCCTGTTTCTTCTTCCTCCTCTTCCGTTTCATTGCGGAAGGTATCAAGCCGGCGCTTCACTTCTCTTTCGCCGAACCGTTTCAGCGCCAGCACCGACAAAGCCAGGAAGAAGAAGAGTGCCAGGGCGATGGATATGGAAAGAGCCAGCATGGTTAGTCACCTTCCTCCCAATGACCGCCGGCCTGCTGCATGAATTTCGGAAATTCCACATTGTGGGCCTTGAACTTGGACAGGAACTGGGGCTGCAGGCCTGTGGGCACGAACTGCCCCAGGGCTTTGCCGTTTTCATCGAATCCGGTCTGCTTATAGCGGAAGAGGTCCTGCAGCACGATGACGTCCCCTTCCATTTTCTGTACTTCCGTAATGTAGGTCATTTTGCGGGAGCCGTCCTGGATACGTTCCTGATGAATGATGAGGTCCAGGGCCGATGAAATCTGGTCCCTGATGGCCCGTACCGGCAGGTCCAGGCCGCTCATGAGCACCATGGTTTCCAGACGGGACAGCACATCCCTCGGGCTGTTGGCGTGGGCGGTGGTGAGGGAGCCGTCGTGGCCGGTGTTCATGGCCTGCAGCATATCCAGCGCTTCGCCGCCTCTGACTTCGCCGACAATAATGCGGTCAGGGCGCATACGGAGGGAGTTCTTTACCAGGTCGCGGATGGTCACCGCCCCTTTGCCTTCGATATTAGCCGGGCGGGCTTCCAGCGTCACCACATGGGGCTGCTCCAGCCGGAGTTCCGCCGCATCTTCGATGGTGACGATACGTTCATCATGGGGAATAAAGGAAGACAGCACGTTCAGGCTGGTGGTTTTACCGGAGCCGGTACCGCCGCTGACCATGATATTCAGTTTCGCCTTCACGCAGGCCCGAAGGAAAATGGCCATCTGCTCCGACAGGGTGCCGAAGGAAATGAGATTTTCCACGGAGAACGGGGTCTTGGAGAATTTACGGATGGTCACGCAGGGGCCGATGAGGGACAGCGGCGGAATCACCACATTCACGCGGGAACCGTCGGGCAGGCGGGCATCTACCAGAGGCGATGCTTCATCCACGTGACGGCCGATGGGCGTCACGATTTTGTCGATAATGCTCATAAGGTGGGCATTATCATGGAACTGGGCCCCCGTCAAATGGAGTTTCCCCATCCGTTCCACGTAAATCTTCTTCGGTCCGTTCACCATGACTTCGGTGACGGAGTCATCCTTCAGGAACGGTTCAATGGGGCCGTAACCCAGAATTTCATCGCAGATATCCGATACCAGCCGGGCACGCTCGCCTCGGGGCACCACAAAAGGATTGTGCTCCAGCACCCGCTGCACGTAGCCGGAAATCACATTCTCAATGTCCTGCCGGCTGCGGTTCGTGCCGTCCAGAATTTTCTGCTGCTCCGAAGTCATTTCCTCCACAATGGCACGGTGCACATTGAGCTTCAGGGCCTGGTATTCCTCTTCCTTCGCATCCACCGCCCGTCCGGCGAATATATTCTCTTCCTTGACCTCGGCCTTCCCCTTCTCTTCACGGCGCCCCAGACGTTCCAGCAGTGTCACGGTTTACATCCCCTTTGTAGTGAAATAATAGTCAGCTGTTGTTTCCTGCTTTATTTTCATTATACATAATATATGTAATTTCATATCCATCCAGCAGAGATACCCCATATCCGGAAAGTACATACGTAAAAGCATAGGCTGGATTCATTTTAGTCTTTATTATCACGATAACCGAGCCTTTATCAGAGTTTCCATTAGGATTCTTCGGGAGATTAACTTTCTGCAGTGACTGCAGGAGTTCATCCTTACTAGTGTATGTTCTTTCCACCTTTTTGTCTTCTGATATCAGCATGCCATCAAAAATATAAAGATTCGTCATCATACCGTTATCTTCTATGGCATCCTTATAGTCATTCACCAAAGTTTGGTAGTAGTCTTTTACAGCTTTATCCTGCTTTTCTTGTGTTTCACCTTTATCAAATTTTATGGAGTCAATACCAATAACCGCCTCTCTTGCGGCTGAACGGGCTTCATTATTTAAAGTGATATAATCACCAAAGGCAAATCCGCAGTACATGATTCCAAAAATAAAAATGAAAAAAAAGGGAATCAACAGTGCAAATTCTACAAGGTCCTGGCCTCTTTGATTTTTCATGCTGATTCCTCCTTTTTATTCATATATGCCAAGTTCTTTGGACAAAGCAGCACATACTGCTGCCCTGTCCAAAGAACTCCTGCATAAGCAGGGGCTCTTTGATAACCATTTCGCAGTAAATCAAGTTCCTTATTTGGAAGTAGAAATAGAAGCTGCAGAGCCGGTAACCTGAGAAGCATTGTTGAAAATCTTAGTAAGATTGTCATTGAGACCGCTGGTCTTATAAATCAGGAAGCCAATGCCAACAACGATAGCCAGAAGCAGAGCATATTCTACCAGGTCCTGCCCCTTTTCACCGAGGTATGGTCTTACATAGTAGTCATACATCTGAGAAGCGAGAGACATCATAGGAATTCACCTCCTCCCATGGTAATCCATCACAATGAATATATAAAAAGCCGGAGGGCTTTTTACCAAAGTATTAAATCTTGATATCCACAATTTTGTAGATAACCATAAAGCCAATGATTTCGAGAATAATAGCCGCCCCGATGGCAATATGTCCAATAGTGGTCGTAATGAGTGGCTGTATAAAAGACGGGGCCAGAATGTAAAAAATTAAAGCCAGTGCCACTGGAATGCATGCCAGAATAATGCCGGTGGCTCTCCCCTGGGCGGTAAGCGTTCCAATTTCACGGCGCAGACGGATACGCTCCGAAATGGTTTCACGGATGGTATCCAAAATGGTAGCCAGATTGCCGCCTACCTGCTGTTGAATCAGCACAGCCGTCACCACCAGTGAGAAGTCGGCACTCCCCACTCTCTCATCCATATCGTGAAGCGCTTCATCCAGCGATTTTCCCAGGCTGGTATCTCTCATAACTCTTTCAAATTCGGTCGACATGGGCGGTTCCATTTCCCGGGAAATGATTTCCATGGTCTGCAGGAAAGAGAAACCGGCCCGCAAAGAATTCGCCACCAGAGACAGGCAGTCCGCCAGCTGGCGCTGAAAATTGTTGAGACGCTTAGCGATTTTCCGCTGTACGAACACAAAGTCCGCCGCCAGGAAGAGAAGCACCGCCAAAAGGCCGGTGACAGGATTTAAAGTGGCCAGTGCAAAGATGACAAATACCAGAAGCGAAAGCCCCACCGAAATGGCCAGAAACTCCGACCCCAGCAAAGGAAGCCCTGCCCGTACCATCATCAGATCCAGCCGACTCCTCCCGGACGTACCGGAGCGCTTCGCCTTCTCCGCAAAAATCTCATGGAGACGGCTCCGAAGCACCTCAAAGGGAGAAGCCTTACGTACCACGGATGGCCGGTACCCGGAGTACATCTGGATACGCTCCGCCATCTCCCTCCTCCGCCGCAGCACTGCCGTAAGGCCAAGGAAGAGAAGAATAAAGAACAGAAAGGCGAAAAGTAATGAAAATAAAAGTATCATCCTGCATTCTCCTTCCTGCCTGAATTATAACACGAGTGTGGAAAAAAATTAAAGAGGGAAACACACAAAACAAGGTTCTCAGGTTTGACACGCCTTCGGCGTGAGGGTTGAGGTGGCGCCCATGGGGCCACATGGGCGCCCGGGTTCAAAAGGTTCAGAAGGTTCAAAGGGTTCAAAGGGTTGTGGTGGCGCCCTACGGGCGCAGTTTTATAAAACTAAGATAACGTAAACATTTCTTCCCGCCGCTATCTCTCGTTTCCCCTTGAGGGGAAATGCCACGTAGTGGCAAAAGGGTGTACGAGGTGAAGCACGGTAATGATACTCCATTGTTTACCTGACTGCCAATCGGCAGTCATCTCCTCCATACAGCGTTTGCAAGATTGGCCACTGACGCGGCCACCCCCTATCCGGCTGCGCCGGAATTCCCCCTATGCAGGGGGCAGAATAAAACCTCTACGCTTACCTTCTGCATCATGTGGCACAATGCTGAGCGTCCATAGTCCCACCGCTTTAGCGGGGGGAAGGTGGTGCCGCAGGCACCAAAGGGGGTGCCGCCGCCAGGCGGCTTTTATACTGGCGCCGAGGCGCCTACCACAACCCTCACGGCCGAAGGCCGTGTCAAACCTTTGAACCCTTTGCACCTTATGAACCCTCACGCCCGCCAGGGCGTGTCCATGCAGGCGCCTACCGCCCTGCCGCGAAGCGGCCCCCTTCCACCACTAACGTGGTCCCCCTCCCCCATAGATGGGGGAGGCAAGTTTTTAGAAAAACGTGGTCCCCCCATAGATGGGACAAATTCTAAGGAAAGGCGCGTCAACCGTCCTTTACCTCTCTCGCGCTATCTCATCGGCTATTTTCTCCACGGCCAAGGAGAATGGGTTATTGGGGTCCTGGTCTATGAGCAGTCTGCCGTTATCGGCAGCGGAAGATACGGCCAGGTATTCATTGGGGAGGATATGGGCCACCGGGAATCCCAGGGCTTTAGAGAAGACTGCTTTTTCTTCCTCCGTACAGGGGGAGACGCGGGTGAACACCGGGCAGACTCTCTCTTTGTAGTCATCCCAGCTGCGGAAGATTTCAAGGGCCCGTTTCATGTGTTCCACTTCGTAGCCGCCGTTAACCATGGCCATGAGCACCGTTTTGTCCGAAAGCTCACAAGCCGTACAGGATACGTCTGAGAATCCGGAGGAGAGGTCAAGAAGCACATAGCGGAAAATACTTCTGGCCATTTTAATGAGGCTGGTCATGCCCTCGATTGTCACCGTTTCCGCCAGGTCCGGCTTAGCGGCGCCGCAGAGGATGGAGAGGTGGTCATTCACCGATACGAAGTAGGATTTCAAAGTCACCGGGGAAAGGAAGGAAATATCACGCACCGCTTCCACGATGGTGCTCTGGGGCGTGAGGTTGAAGAAGACGGACATATCGCCGAACTGGAGGTCCCCGTCGATGATGGCTACGGACTCCCCTGTCTTTCTTGCCAGGGCGGCGCCCAGGTTGGAAATGAGGGTGGTTTTGCCGCTCTTTCCCTTGGGGCTGAAGAAGGATACCACTTCCGAATGGTGGGCAGCGGCGGAATTCCCCAGGTTCTGGATGGTTTCCCGGAGCTCTTCACCGGTGAAGGGCTTAATCATGAATCCGCCGGCGCCGGAGCGCATGAGGCGGGACTGGGCTTCGGAGTCCCATTTCCGGCTCATGCCTACAATGGCGGTGTGGGGATAGGATTTCTTCAGGTCCGGCAGGAGCGCGCCGTTTCTTTCATTATCAATATCCAGAAGGATGAGCTCCGGCTTGAAGGCCTGCATCTGCCCCAGGGCATCTCCGGCATTCCGGTAGCGGGCGCTCAGGTCAAAGCCCGGTGTATTTTTAATGACACTGGAAAGCCTTTCCAGCATGACCTGGTTTTCTTCAATAAGGACGGTTCTGTATGCCAAAATCCTTCACCTCCTTTAAGAAAACAGCCGGGAGAGCCAGCTGCCGTGGTCCTCGGTCTTTTCTTCTTTTTGTTCCGTATCCGGGCGGACATAGCCATCCACGATGGAAATCAGCTCCTTCGCCAGCGGCGTATGCCGTGCCTCCAGCACAAAGGGCACGCCGCTTCGGACGGAATTCTGGGCGGTCTGGAAATCATTGGGAAGGACGTAGTCGAAATGCTTGCCCAGGATGGACTCCACGTCCTCCACGTCGATACGGGTCTTTGCATTGCTGCGGTTCAGCACATACCGGATTTTGCTGTCGTCATAGCCCAGTTCCTTCAGCGTATCGCTGCCGCGCTTCATATTTTTAATGGTGGGGATGAAATCTACGATGCCCACAAAGTTAATCAGCGTGGAAAGGTCCATCATGGACAGGTTCAGGGCACTGAAGGTGGAGGTGGTATCGATAATCACGTAATCATACTCCAGCTGCAGCTGCTGCACCAGAGAGCGAATGATACCGTTATCCATGTTATAGGCCTCTTCCATGAGCTTCGGGTTCGTGAGCACATCAAAGGACACCCCGCCGGCGGCATACTTCGTCAAAAACTCCACCGCCACCGTATCCTGGGGATTCGCCTTCATGGCCCGCTGGGCATCGGCAATGGTCTTCTTCGGGTTGAGCTTCAGGTAGTAGCTTATATCCCCGAACTGCAGGTCCAGGTCCACCAGGCAGACCTTCATCCCCTGCTTCGCCAGCTCCGCCGCAATATTAACAGCAATCAGCGACTTCCCCACAGCATAAGCCGTGCTGAAAACAGTAAATATAGTCCCTTTCCTGCCTTCCATGTGATGCCTCCTTGCTTTCTTTCCCGCTGAGTCAACTTGCAAGAATAACTGATTTTTAAATCAAGGTTCTTAAGTTTGACGCTTTCGCGAGGGTTCTTAGGTTTAACGGGCCTGCGGCCCGAGGGTTGTGGTGTGGGCGCACAAATCAAATAGCGCCCACAAAGTTTTATAAATAACTATCATCGCTCCTGAACCTTCATTCAAACTCGACGCTTCGCGATGGTCCAGAGCTGCTATTCCTTCGTAAATTTTTCTCTCTCGATTTCCTCATTCAAGCAATCAAAATCCAGATCTCCATAAGAATCAACCACTTCTTTAAAAGCTGGATTTTTTTGAGCCATTTTAGATTCCAAAGCACTGATTAACCGGGATAAGAGATAGGAAACTTTTGCTTCCTGGTGCAAAACTTCCTGAATAGCATCGAAAGTGACATAACCAAGTTCAACACAAAGCAAAAGCTGTGCTTCTACCTCAGAAGCAGAACCTTTTGCATTATATAGAAAATGTACATAATCCTTAAGGGTTCCTCTTCCCGCTCCTTCAGCAATATTGGATCCGATTGAAACGACTGCACGTCGAAGCTGCGAGGCCAGAGCATATACTTCATATGAAGGTAATTTATGAGTAATTGCATATATCTGCCGAGTCAATAGCTTGGTTTCTTTCCAAACGGTCAAATCTTTAAAGGTACTCATACCGGCATCCTCATAATGCATCCCGAACTTATGCAGGACAGAGTAAAAAATATAGGAGATTTAGCGCCAAACCCGTGTATCTATTCGACGCCTACCATTTTTAAGGTGTCTATCACAACCCTCAGCCCCGAATGGGCCGTCAATCTTGAGAACCTTCTACGAAAATATGGGGCCACGGCATAGCATGACAAATGAATTCATCTCCGGCGCCCATTATTCTTGAAGGCGCCTACCACAACCCTCAGCCCCATCAGGGGCTGTCAATCTTAAGAACCCTCGGCCCCCAGGGCCGTCAATCTTGAGAACCTTTCACTTCGAGTACCCATCCATCACAGCTCTCACCCGTTCGCGGATATCTTTCTTTTCTTTATCCGCGGCCGCAGTATCCACAGGCCGCTCTACTTTAGCCCGTTTCACCACAGGCACTTTTTCTGCCCCTTCAGGCAGGGGGTTCTTTTCTACTCCTACCACCTGGAGGTTATTTTTCTGTTTGGCGTAGTCTTCTTCTGTCATGGGGATGTAGACGGTTTCGCCTTTTTCATCGGTGGTGCGGAGGATGTGGGAGGGGCCTTCCTGTTTGGGCTTTTCTTCCAGGATGACGGTGTCTCCATTGTCATCGCTGGGCTTGCCGCCGAAGATGTCTGTTTCCTGCTGCTCGGTTCCCGGTTTCACCGGTGTATTCACGTTGACCCGTTCCGCATTCCGGAGGTACCGTTCGTTGTCCTCGTAGCTGCCCTTCATGCGCTGGCTCATGGATACCGGCGTTTCATCGGACACCAGGGTGGGGGTGATGAGAATGAGGAGTTCCCGGTTATCCCTTGTTTTCTGGGTATGACGGAAGAACTGGCCGATAATAGGGATATCTCCCAGTAGAGGAATCTTGGTGACCGTCTTGCCGTCCTGGGAGTTCAGGAGGCCGCCGATGGCCATGGTCATGCCGGAGCGGACGTTAATAACGGCGTCAGCCTCTCTAGACGCAATGGCGGGGATGGAAAAATCGTTTTCTGTCACGCTGTGGCCGTAGTCCAGGGTGGATACCTCTGCGTGCACCTTGGAAGTAATCTTGTTTTCCGCATCCACCACGGGCTCAATGTTCAGTCGGATACCATATTCCCGCCAGTCGATGGCAATCTGGCCATCACCGGCAGAGGTGGGAATAGGGATACGGCCGCCGATGAGGATGTTCGCCTTCTGTCCGCTCATGGTGGTAATGGAGGGGCGGGACAGAATCCTGGCCTTGCCCTCTGTCACCAAAGCCTGGAGGGAGGCATTGATATTTGAAAAATGGCTTCCCAGCCAACCGAAGCTGCCTCTGCGGTTGTAGAAATTTTCCCCTGCATAGAAGAGGCCTGAAGAGCCGCGGGTCACGTCATCACTTGAACTATTGCCGGAATCAGAACTGGTGCCGGAGCTGCTGCTGCTCCCAATGGTACGGGACCAGTACTGGATGCCCAGGTTCCTTTCTGCAGACGTATTGATTTCAATAATCTGCGCTTCCAGCCGCACCTGGCTGGGATTTGTCATGTCCAGAAGGTCGATGATGTTGGAATCAGTGGCTGCCCCCTGGCTTTCGCCATTGGCAGTGGTCGAAGAGGCATTGCCTCCGCCGCTCCCCAGGTAAAGCTGGGCTACCTTAACAGCAGAATCATGCTCATACTGGTTCTTCACCTTGCCCCGGAGAAGGACCTTGCCATTCATCATCTGCACCTTCACGCCGGGGTAGCCGATGGCTTTCTGGATAGCCTTTTCTGTGCCTTCATCGTCGCCGGAAACATACACATTGTATTCCTGGCGGCCGTTATTGGACCACACCAGAAGGGAAGTGGAGCCTGCTTTCTTACCCACCACCAGGTAATCGTTATTGGAAAGGAGACGGATATCCGCAATATCCGGATTTCCCACTGCCAGCCTGGTAATGCCGGAGTCCTCCATGTACCGGGATCCGTTCACCGATACGTTCAATATATCCGCAGCAAACACATTGCCTGCTGCGCCAATCATGGCCGCCGTCACCAGGAGGCCGATTCGTTTTAATCTTTTATTCATCATTACTGCCCCCTGCTCACATTTGTACCACGAATCACTTCAATGCCGGAGAAGCCGCTGGGCGCGCCGCCGGAGGAAATGGAAACCGCCGGAGCGGACGCAGGCTGAGACGCTGCATACACCGGCTGCGGTGCCGGCTGCGGCTGAGGCGCTTCTGCCTTGGGAAGAGGAATGACGTAGTAACCCACATAATGGTCGCCCTCATCATTCGTCGGACGGAGCAGCATCTGCAGCTGGCCAATCTGGGTGGAAGCAATGAGCTTGGCTGCATCGTAGGGTGTCAAAGCCACCGTCACCACCGACGGCGTACCGATGGAAGCGGTGCTGGACGAGGTCTGTCTCGGCGCACTGCCATCAGGCACACTCTTGCCGTCCTTATCCGTTTTCTGGGGCTGTGGCTGCGGCTGGCCGCTGCTTTTGTTCACCGCCAGGATAAGTACATCTTTCAGGAGGATTTTGGAAGTAATGCGGTCGATTCCCTCTCTGGAAGTAACCAGCAGGATATCCACCTTGTCCCCCGGTTTTGCAAAGCCAGAAACGCCGGTGACATCATTCACCGAGAAGGACACGGCCCTCATGCCGTCAGGAATGAGGCCTACGAAACCGCCTGATTTCTGGGACAGCTTCCGGGCTGTAATCACATCGCCGGAAAGGATGGTGGTGCCTGCCTTCTTGCCTACCACCGCATTCTTATCGGTGAGGGCACCGGAAGGAACCAGGTTAGACGATACGTCCACCGCTTTCACCATATCTTCCGTAATCACGGTCTGCGGCTCAATATCCCGGGACGCTTCAATCACCGGCACCATAGCCGCCGGTGCCGCTGCCGGCGCTTTTTTATCTGAAAATACAGCCGACAAAATAAAATAGATGATAATAAAGACCAGAATGGCTGCCAAGCCGCAAAGCAGCAGCAGCTTCCTCGGAGACATTCGCTCGATGGCGCCGGATATCTTATCTGAAAGTTTCAACTCCGCTCCCCCTTAATACAGTTAACCAGCAAGAATGGGTGAATCAAAAAATGGCAGAACCTGCTTTGTCTTTCTGCCCGATTTCATACTATGCCGTTCATCCCCGATTCCCCCATGTATGTAAAAACATATATTTCTTGGCATTATTTTAGCATAACACAAAATCTACTGCTACTAAGAAGCGTATAAAAATAAGGTTATAGTTATAAAACAGGCAAAAAGCGATATAAGATTTTTTTATAGGAAGTAATAGTTTTACTCACTAGCCGTCATTACCAGCCATACGTATTCCTTTAATATGGTAGTATCTGGCAAAGGACACGTTTTTCCAATTATTCTCATCATCCGTAAAGGCACTGTTTCCCAAATGGAACCCACTCATTGCACCATAGCAGCTGTCATCATAAATGGGAGATGACTCCACTTCCAGAATCTCTCCCGCCAACATACTTTCCGCCTGCACAATAACGCCCTTCTCCCAGCGGTAATTTTCATGGTACCACCAGAGAGAAAATCCACTAGTCCAGATGAAATAAACGATCCCCAGCAAAGCAGCAAATTTGGCCAGTGAAATTTGTACCACATGAACCTCATGAATTTCTGCACAACGGGAAATCAGCATGACCGCGGTCACCAAGAAAACAAGGTTTGGGAATGTGCTGCGCGCCGGCATGATAGGCGACAGCAGCATGATAAGATTAAAGAGAACACTCACCAAGGCAAACCAGCCCGCCAGCCGGAAATAGAGTCTATCCTTCCCCTCCGGATGAAAATGACGTTTCCAACGATACCCTTTCCAAAGGTAAAACCATAGAAAATTCTGAAAAACAAGACTGAGCCACAGGATAATAAGGTGGCTGTTCACAGATTCTTTGATTCCTATATCATTGGATAAACGGACGAAATTGCCCGGTGCCAGCATAAGAAGGCCAAAGCCTATGGATAATCCGATAAAGCCGGAAAGCATCCAAGACTGCAGTGTCTTCCGCTTCCAGGAATAGTATAAATAAAAGAGTCCGGTCAGCCCGATCCAGCCTATGGTATTCTCATTGGCATTTCCTGCCAGAAACCCGAGTGGTGCCATCATAAAAACAGCCCATTTCTTGTAGAAAACAGATCCTTCTGTAAAATAATGTCGTATATAAGGAATAAGAAACAGGAGAAGAAAGACAGCAGTCCACAGATAATTACAGGAACCTGCCATCCACAGCATGACACCGGAAAAGTTAAAAGTGAAAGCCCAGAGGCAGAAAAAAGTAAGTACCAGTTTTTTAGCAGATATATGAAGTGTCACCCTTCCTTCATGGGCAATCCATTGAATGCAGAAGCAGAGAAGAAGCACCATAGCCGCATTGATGATATTGAACCAAGCCTTTCCTATCCATAGAAAAAACATGAGGAAGAAATGGGCTGCCAGACGTCCGCTCCACGTCATATAATGAACACCAAGAGATGTAAAAATATCAGAAAAGTTTTGAATCCGTACTGCTTCTTCCGATAAAGGCACACCAATGGCATGTCCTTCCCAAATAAAGGCATACACATAGTCATCGCCTGGAAAAGGATAACAGAAGCTGTTTAACAAAAACATAAATCCCCAAATACTTAAAAGAAGAATGCCCAGCCTTCCTTTTTGAAATGTGGCTGTTCCCACAATATACTCTCCTTTCCTGGCTGCCATAAATATCATCTGGCTAGGCAAACCTTAACGCCTTGTATCTGATAATATTTAGCAAAAGCAACATTTCGCCAGTTTCCTTCATCTTCCCAGAATTCTGTATAGATTCCATGAAATCCGGTCTTAAAGCTCCAATTTTCTTGATTGGGCCGATAATGAATCACCAGTGTCTCCCGGCTTCCCCGTATTGCTTCAGCCTCCTGGATAACCTGCCCCATATATTGATGAAATCCATAGTATTTATACGCAGTCATACCATAAGTAAAGCAGAAATATAAAACTGCCATTACATATCCAAACTTCACCAGTTTTTTCTCTATAATTTGCCCATCGCATAGGTGGGATAATCGCATAATAACCATCACTGCAGTTATTGCAAAAACAATGTTAGGAAAAGTGCTGCGCGGATAAAAAGCAGGGGCAGGCAGCATAGTCAAATTAAACAGAATAGCCATTCCTGCCATCCATAAAGTCACATGAAAATACTTTCGTTTTTCCTGCCACGTAATAGTCACTCTCCGACTCCAGCAGTAAGTTTTAATCAGATAAAACCACAATAAGCTCTGAATTAAGAAACTTAGCCAAATCAAAGCAACGTGAGTAATGAATTTATCTCTGTAATCATCAGTAAGCCTGACAAGATTTCCTGGAGCCAGCACAAGTATTCCATATCCCAATGATAGACCTATAAAGCCGACAATCATCCATGGATCCAGTCTATGATTTTTATAGCATTTCCACAGATAGAAAATGCCTGTCAAACCTATCCAGCAGATAGTATTTTCATTGGTGTCTCCTGTCGCGAGGCCAAGAAAAAACATAACCGAAGTAAGCCAGCTTTTATATTTTACTTCGCCATTCGTAAAATAATGACGTACATAGGGCAGGAGAAATAAAAGCAGCAGCACCGACGCCCAAAGATAATTGCAGGCTCCTGCTAACCAGATAATGGTATGGCACCAATCGAAATTAAAAGCCCAAAGGCAGAAAAAGGCAAGAGCCACATGGCCGGCTTTGATGTCCATGGTGATTCTTCCTTCATGGGCTATCCACTGCATTTCCAGCAGAAGCAGGACAACCATAAAAGAATTGGCTATATCAAACCAGAACTTTCCCACCCACATGAAAAACATGACAAAGAAATGGGCCACCATCCGCCCGCCCCATGTGAAGTAGTGACTGTAGAGCGATTGGAAAATATCAGAAAAGCTCTGAATACGTCGGGCATCTTCCGGAAGGGGCGCAAATATGTCTTTTCCCTGCCACATGAAAGCATATACATAATCGTCCCCAAGAAAAGGATAATTCAATAAATTCAAGATCAAGACGCCGATAAAAATGCCGCCCAGCACCACATATAATGAAATTTTTCTCCCCACCGCCAGATTCATTGCCTGCACTCTCCATCTATACTCATATATGCTTCATATTATATACTATTATAAGATTTCACAATATAAAAATGATAGAATAAATATATTACAAAATGATTTATTTTCGTCACATATAGAGGTTCCTATGAAAATATCTTTAATCGTACCGGTATTGAACGAGGAAGAGGCCATTCCTGTTTTTTACCGCACCGTCCGCTCCTTTCCCGCCTTTCAGGGGCAGGATGTGGAAATCCTTTTTATCAATGATGGCAGCACCGACCGCACAGAAACCCTCATCTGCCAGCTGGCAGATGAGGACAGTCTGGTGAGGCCCATTTCTTTTACGCGCCATTTCGGCAAGGAAGCGGGTATCATGTGCGGCCTTCACTATGCTGCCGGCGATGTGGTCATTCCCATTGATGTGGATTTGCAGGACCCCATCGAAGTGATACCGGAAATGATGAAAAAATGGGCAGACGGTGCGGACATGGTGCTGGCCAAACGTATCGACCGTTCCAGTGACAGCTTCATGAAGCGGATGACGGCAAAGCTTTTCTATAAGCTGAATAATCTTATCAGCGACCTGAAGCTGGAAGAAAACGTAGGCGATTTCCGCCTGCTGGACAGGAGCATTGTGGATGAGCTGAAGGAACTGCCGGAGCGGAACCTTTTCATGAAGGGCATCCTTTCCTGGGCCGGCGGCCGGACTGCCATCGTCACCTATAAGAGAGCGCCCAGAAGCATTGGAAAGTCGAAGTTCAATGGGTGGAAACTGTGGAACCTGGCCATGGAAGGCTTCACCTCCTTCTCCACCGTTCTCCTCCGCATTTGGGGCTACATCGGCATGGCGGTAGCAGGCTTCGCTTTTCTCTACGGTCTTTTCATGATTGGTCAGAAACTTATCCTGGGCAACGACGTCCCCGGCTACCCCTCCATGATGGTGACCATGCTCTTCCTGGGCGGTATCGAACTCATGGGCATCGGCGTGCTGGGTGAATATATAGGAAGAATATATATGGAGACAAAACATAGACCCCGTTATGTCATCAAACAGTCATTGAATACTTCACAAAAGGAAATCAAAAGGAAGAAACTGCTCCATTCAAAAATTTCTCACAAAACTTAGAAATGAAACTTTTATGTCATCTGCTTCAATAAAAAAGGGGATAGTTGCATACTACATCTCTCCATATTGAATCAATAACAGAGAAATCATAAACTTCCGAAAATGTGCTAAAACCGCTGAGCGGAAGGGCCTCGATAAATACACATCGCATAACCATCTGGACTCATATACGAATCCGGATCTATTGCGGAATCATAAATAAGCGTAAATCCGGGTTCATTCCTTAATGCAGCGCCAATTAAAGATTCCTTATATACATAATAATAGTGGAATCCATATTTTTTATCAAATGCAGCAAGTGATATACGACCTTTACGTACATCCAAAAATTCTCGAAGCACATCAAATTTTTGGTTCATCTGCCTGGTAAATGATTCATCACTGGTAAAGTAATAGACCGGTATTTCATGTATCATAAAATAATTGGATTCAAATTCAGGAGAAAAGACCGGCCCCGGTGTAATTCCCAACTCTTCTGCATCCTCCCGGATAATCGCTTCACTGCGTGCATAGTGCTTTAATATGGGGCCGCCAAGAATATCCGGATACATAATTTCAAAAAAATAAACCGGCATAGATACGCATAGCATAACAAGCACGGGACCCCATTTTTTACGAATACCAATAGGTCTCCATGTTCTTGAACAATAAATAACAGGAAGCATTGCAAACAGGAAAAATAAAAGGAGCGAGCGAAAAGAAAGCAGTGCCATAAATCCCGTTCCCAAGGAAAGGAGCACATAAGATAGAGGCACATAAAAGCGCTTCCATAGCCATAAATTTGCTGCCATAATACCAATAACAATCACAGCATACACAGGGCGGACATAAAAAAGAGTCATCATTTCACTGGATTGTTCCCTGAGAATGGGTATCCCGTAAGACCTTAGCCCATACGTTATTGCCTCTGTTCCATAAGGATTGAGCAAGCCAAATAACAAGATAAGCAGCGATACATATGCAAGTCTTTTTAATGGAATAGCATGATAAGATTCAATCCTCTTTTTTAAAATTCCAAAGGCCTCTGCCATGCTTTCTGCATAATACGGAAGCAGCATGACAAAAAGCATAAGCCACATGGCACTATGCAGATTTATGGATAAAATAGAAAGTAAAGGAAAAAGAATGAATCCCTTTTTCGCCGATGACTCTTTTCGAAAATTTTCAAGAATTAAAACTTCCAATATCAGAAGTACGCAGGTAACAAAATAGGGCCTGAGAAACTGACCGGTGCCTCCCATGAGAAGGGGAAAAAAGCTTAAGAAAAAAGCATACGGATAGGCTATTATCCGTCTCCCATCTCCAACATGTAAAAACATACGATAGGCAGCATAAACCACTGCCATATCCAGGATAACGCCAAGAACAAGAAGACTTATCCATCCAAAATGAGAAAAAAGTTCATAGTCAACAACCATAAAAAGCCACTGCTGCGCCATATAGTGCAGATGCTCTGCCGTATGAACGGTTAGTGGTATTTCATGGGGAATCCCCTGATCAATAATTATCTTTCCAATGGCTATCTGGTAAAAATTATCACCGGAAAGTGGTTTCCATCCAAGAATAATCCCGGAAAACATCAGAATATACCATAGGGATGCAGGGACCATATCCCAAATATGCTTTTTTATGGGAAGCTCATTATTTTTATGTAAAAACATGTGTATTCCTTTCAAGTACTTGCCAAACTATATCGGCTACCATGATATTAAAATTCTGAACATAATTATTGTATCATGAACACATGAATCAAATGAAGCCTCTCTATAGTATGATATTATGATATTGTTTTTATTATAATATAAGAAATTCAAATTCCTATCTTTTTACCAATACAAGATAAGAAGTAGTCAAAATATCCCTGATTAAATATAATATATGATAAAATCAATCACCAGTGGAAAAGAGAGAAGTGATAATGCAATGAAGAAGCAAGCAGTCATCATCGGCGCCGGCCCTGCAGGACTGACGGCGGCTTATGAATTTTTAAAGCATACAGACATCCATCCCGTAATTCTGGAAAAGGACAGCATGGTAGGCGGTCTTTCCAAAACCGTTAACTTTTCCGGCAATCGCATGGATATAGGCGGTCACCGCTTCTTCACTAAAAGCCATGAGGTGCAGAATCTCTGGGACACCATCATGCCCAGAGCCTCTGCCCCTGCCATAGATGACCGTATCCTTCAGCGGGAATGTGAGCTGGACCCTGCCGGAGCGGACCCTGAAAAAGAGGATGCCGTCTTCCTGAACCGCCAGCGGGTATCCCGCATCCTTTATCTTCATAAGTTTTTCGATTACCCCGTTTCTTTAAATCCCACCACCATAAAGAACCTGGGCCTTTTCCGCATGACCGGCATGGGCTTCTCCTACCTTCATTCCTGTTTCCACAAGAGGAATGAAGTCACCCTGGAAGACTTTATGATTAACCGGTTCGGAAAAAAGCTGTACCAGACATTTTTTGAGGGCTACACGGAGAAGGTCTGGGGCAAATCGCCAAGAAATCTCTCCGCCGACTGGGGCAGCCAGCGCATCAAGGGAATTTCCATCGGCGCCGTATTGAAGGATTTCTTCCAGCGGGCCTTCCACCTGCAGCCCAAAGAAGTACAGACCTCCCTCATCGAACGTTTCTCCTACCCCAAGTACGGCCCCGGTGAATTCTATGAATGCCTTCGGGATGAGGTGCTCCGTCTGGGCGGAGAAATCCGCATGAATGCGGAAACCATGGGCTTTAAAGGAACTGATGATAAAAATCTCACCTGCGTGCTGTATAAAGACAGGGCAGGAAAGATTCAGAAAACCAAGGCAGACTACGTCCTTTCCAGTATGCCGGTCAAAGACCTGGTACGGGCTCTGCCTGATGGCTGGATTCGTAAAGAGGCAAAGCAGACTGCCGAAGAACTCCCCTACCGTGATTTCATGACCGCCGGCCTCTTAGTGGACCATTTGGAGCTGGAAAATCATACCCATCACAAAACATTAAACCATATCATTCCGGACTGCTGGATTTACATCCAGGAGCCGGAAGTTAAAATCGGCCGCCTCCAGGTTTTCAATAACTGGTCTCCCTACCTGGTGAAAGACCCCATGCATACGGTCTGGATTGGCCTTGAATATTTCTGCCAGGAAGGAGACAGCCTCTGGTCTATGGATGACTCCGATTTCCTTGCCTTTGCAGAAAAGGAGCTGCAGAAAATCCATGTCATCCGTAAAGGCGCCGTGAAAGAAGGCCATGTAGTGCGAATGAAGAAAGCCTATCCCGCCTACTACGGAAGTTATGAAAAATTTCCACTTCTGCAGAAAGAACTGGACACCATTCCAAACTTGTACTGCATCGGGCGGAACGGCCAGCACCGCTATAACAACATGGACCATTCCATGCTTACTGCCATGGAAGCAGTGAAATTAATCAGACAGAATACCAAAGACAAGACTTCCCTCTGGAAAGTAAATACAGAAACCGATTACCAGGAAATTAATACAGAGGCGGGAAAAAATATTGAAAAGTAAAATTTCATTTATTCTTTTTCTATTTCTTATCGCTTCCATTCTTATGCTGATTACGTCCCGCTTTAACAACGACGGATGGTTTCTTCTGAATTCCGGCCGCTATGTAGAAAACTTTGACATTCCCCATACCGAGCCATTTACCATCCATAAAGATATCCACTTCGTCATGCAGCAGTGGCTCTTTGCGCTGGGCATTTGGAAAATCTATGAAATCAGCCAGATGAAAAGTATGCTTATTCCCAATGGGATTACGGACGTTATTTTTATTTCAATGTTCCACAAACTGTTGCAGTTAGTGTACGATTCTGTTACTAACGTATTCAAAACGATTGATGCAGGAACCACTATGCTTCTGTCATTTTATTTCTGCCCGGGAACAAAACAAAGAAATGCCATTTTTATTCCAAGAATCTTTGGGGCAAAAAGTCTGATGAAAGGTTAATAAATGAGTGAAAAATCAGATATTCAAACTCACCGACAAACAGAATTTGACATTGCCAAAGGGATTGCAATTATCTGTGTAGTGCTAGGGCATTTGAATGTAATATGGCTATAAAATCTTGTTTATCCTTTTCACATGCCATTATTCTTTTTGATTAGCGGATATTTTCTTTCCATAAACCGTCCCTGGAAAATGTTTTTGAAAAGGAAGAAAGATGCACTCTTAATCCCATATCTCTTTACCGGTTTTGTAATAGTAGCAGCCTCCATTCCAATAAGCCTGCTCACACATCGCTCTCCCTCATTTGAAGCTCTTAGATGGTTACTGGGGGTTTTCTATGGAAATGGCACAGACATGCCTTCCATTTTCCCCAATATTCCTACATTCATTGGCGCCCTTTGGTTTTTATTAGCTTTATTTTGGGCAAGCTTATTTGCGCGGCTCATTTTACAATATTTTTCTGGTCTCTTAGCCCCCATGGCCTTTATCATTTTATTTTGTCTAGGTTGGTCAACGTCAGATTCTGTTTGGTGGCCTTGGGATATACAAGCTGGAATGACTGCCGCTCTTTTTCTTTATATTGGCTATGAAACACACACTCATGATTTACTGAATCGAAAAGTACCTGGAATCTGTGTAATTTTTGTATTTTTATTCACTTTAGGCAGTATGTATTTTTACAGCAATCTGGAAATATCAAAGAATCATTTCGGAAATGGAATATTTGACCCTTTAAGAGCTGCCTTGATTACTTGGCTTATTATCCTATTTTCCAAACGTATTGACGGATCCTATTTTGCTAAAATTATGTCCTGGTTTAGGGCTAACAGTATTGTTGTTTTAGCATTTCACATCATGGAGTTGAATTTAATTTCCTGGGACAAAATTATTCAATGCCTTTTATCTATCGGAATCCCAAATGTTTTTGCATATCTCTTTGTTATTGCGATTAAAATTGGTTGGGCAAGTTTCGGCATTTATTTCGTTCACCATTCGAAGATAATGCATTACGTTTATCTTCGCAGATAAAAAACGACTTCTTTCCAATAAAATCATAAAAATTTCCAAAAGGACGTTCACATAAAAACGATTTTTTCCATTTATATAGTAGAGGGATGTGAAAGATCTGAGGAATGGAAAGACACTCATCATATTTTCCCAAGATCTAATGGCCAAAGGGAATGGAGTTATGAAGAGTCGGCGTCCATGGGTTAACCTCTTTCACTCCCCCGCCTGATCAGGCAAAAGAAGGAACAAACATTACAGGGAAAGTCAGCAACCCCCATTTCAAATGGGGGTTTGCTAATAACCCCTCCGGGGTATTGTACTGGCTC